>JACCDV010620129.1_pt1 | contig 10976 bp, 9 predicted proteins | sample 7446131 | NCBI WGS metagenome assembly JACCDV01 (sample SAMN15323448, study PRJNA562643) | freshwater metagenome | isolation source: river surface water | place: USA:Blue River Watershed | collected 2017-08-17
AATGCAGGCGATGGTACCAATCAGCATCCCACCCAAGGTTTGCTCGATATGTACACAATGCGCCATTACAAGCAAGATTTCACGAAAATCAAAGTGGCGATCATTGGCGATATCGTACATAGTCGCGTCGCTAAATCCAACATTGCAGCTCTCAAAACATTAGGCTGCCAAGATATCAGAGCGATTGGTCCAGAAAGTCTGCTGCCCAAAGATTTGAATGTGATGGGTGTCAAAATCTATAACAATATCGAAGAGGGTTTGAAGGGTGTGGATGTTGTCATGACTCTGCGAATCCAAAAAGAAAGAATGGAAGCGCATCAGATTCCACAAGGTGATGAGTTTTTCAAGCAATGGGGCTTAACCAATGAAAGACTTCAGTTAGCTAAGCCCGATGCGATCGTGATGCACCCTGGCCCCATGAATCGTGAAGTAGAAATTGCCAGCGATGTTGCCGATGGCAAGCAAGCGGTGATACTCAAGCAAGTAACTTTTGGTATCGCTGTGCGTATGGCAGTGATGTCAGTTATTGCTAGGAATTAATAGAAAAAAATAAAAAGCAAAGTAATTAAATAAGCAGTTATATTTATAGAGAAAATGAGCAAAAAACCAAAACAAAGTTAAAGCAATAAAAAAAGAAAAAACAAAACGAAAGAAGATTAATAGGTAGAGATAACAAAGAAATAACTCCTTGATCATTTTCATTGAGTCATGAAGGATCAAGTTTAATCACGCCAAATTTTTTCTGTGTTATGAGGTTTGGTTAATCTAAAGTCAACTTATAGCAATATTTTAATAATATTGGCAGTTAGTAAAAGAAGAAAAAACTATATTGAAGCAGCTGTAATAAACTTTAAATTATATATAGGTCCTTAAAGTATGTCAGAGCAATCATTCAACAGAATTCTCGAAGACGAAATATCTCTTAAAGATATCCTTGATTTCTTGATTGGGTCTTGGAAAACAATTATGCTTGGTGGCGTAATTGGTGGATTACTGGGATTAGGATATGCAGTGACAACGCCGGCGAATTACCAGGCAACTGCGAATATTGAAGTGGGCAAAGTTGCTGGTGCAGATGTGGAAGCTCCTGCTGTATTGGTAGAAAAACTCAAGATCCCCACCTATTACTCACAAAAAACATATGTGGCTTGTAATGTCAGGGGTGCAGTTGAGGCTGGCGAGGTAATTGCAAAAACACTCAAACCAACTTTGTCAAAAACTGCACCCATTATTACTATTTCATATAAAGAAAAAAGCCCAGAAAACGCTAAAAAATGTCTAGAGAGTGTGCTTCAAGATATTCGCACTAATCAGGGTTTATTAGCAAAATCAATTTTTGAAGGCAAGACTAATGAATTACTTAATTTGAAGTTAAGGCTTGAATCAGCTGAAAAGATTACGAAAGTATTGCTTAATAAGAATGCTAACCTTGATTTTTCTGATCCAAAGTTTTCTGCTTATGCCCTATTACTTGCTACGACTTTGAACAAAGAAAAAGAAATTCTAGATTTGCGAAATCAAATCAGAAATTTAGAAAATTTATTGGTTGAACCTCAAACCAAAGAAGCATTTTTTACGACACCAATCTATGCTCCTGAGCAAAAAGTGTCTCCTAAGACTAGAAATATTCTAATAGTCAATTTGTTTGGAGGTTTATTTCTAGGGCTGATGTTTGTCGTGGTGCAGCGTGTCTATCGTACATATAACGCATCTAAAAAAGTATAAACTTGGCTCATGCATAAAAAACTAAAAGTAAACAAAGCCCGTATCTATTTAATGGCACATTTCATAATAAGGTCAGAGAAGAAATTAGAGTTTTAGAGAATCTTCAGAATCAATCTTTTAGAATATGTGTGCCCATTTATCGCATTCAAGAAATATCAACAGACTGTTCAGTTGACGACTGGTCTCTCTTTGAGGAATGTTTGTTAGTTTATCCGATGCCGCCAGTAATTGGTTTCCCATTTGATTGACTCGAGGTGTGGCTCAGTATTAAGATTTATTCAATCTCCCGACCCGGCCGTCATACCCGATACATTAGTTGATTGTCTTAAAGAGAGGTGTTTCAAGGGAGAACCTTAGCATGAATTATTTAATTCGGTTGAATTACTGAAAACTAACTAAGGACTCTTTAAAAATTTATCAAGATTTCTTAAAAAACCTCAAACCCATCCAGATGGGTTAATCAGGGCTTTACACTTTATGGAAGTTTTGGGCTCTGTATAAAAAACATATTCAATTTCCCAATCCTAAAACTGCTTGAATAATACACTGAGCAATTGAGCTTACTGTTGTGTTTAATTAAATTCATTCATCTGTGATTGTTGGTGATATCTTTATCTGAGCCACTTGAAGATATCAGGTGTTTTGAATTTAACCATTGAGTTGTAAATCCATAAGTAAGAAACGCAAAATAAAAACGTAAAACATTGTAAGACCCAAGTATTATCCCACCAAATAATCGCAGGAAAAACAGCAAAGCTCGATAGTAGCCAAAGGTAGGGTGAAGTCTTAGCATTTTTGGCATACGAAGCTGATTCTTTGATCTCATAAACTTCAGCCCAGCGTATCAATCGACGGTAGATGAGAGAGTGAAAGTGAGCGCCATCAGGCAGCCCAGGATTTTTACCTTGATGCACTCTGCGACGCCAAATTGTGAATAGGGTTTCAAAAATTGGGTAGGCATTTACCAGCAAGGCAAACCATGGTGATACGGTGGGGTTACGTTTGACCAACAAAATTGATAATATAGCAATAAAAAAACCAATCAGATAAGCTCCACCATCGCCCAGAAAGATTAAACCGCGAGGGTAGTTCCAAATAAAGAATCCACCAATGGCGCCAGTCATAATCAAACAAGCGGAAGCCAAGATTGGATCGTTGACTTTATTAAAAGCAATATAACTAATCGCTAGCAGGCTAATCATGGCTACCATGCTAGCTAAACCGTTAAAGCCATCAATGATGTTGTACGCATTCGCTAAGCCTGTGATGGCAATGATTGTGAAAGCCATCGATACAAAACTAATCATCAATAAATCATTGATAATCGGCATATGAAGATTACTGATCCAACTATTACAGAAGTGGCCAGCTAAGCCAGCGGAAATAGCTATTACAATCAAGCGTGTCTTGACGCCAATTTTTTTGGTTATATCCTCGAGCAAACCAATTAAGAAGCAAGGTAATGCACATGCAATCAACTGTAATAGCAAGGCTCCTAGTTGAAGCTTAAAGAATATAAGCGCAAAAATAGACGTTGCTACAAGGGCTAAGAAGATCCCAATTCCGCCGACACGTGACACAACTTGAGTATGAAATTTCTGAGGCCCTGATAAATCATGGTCGCTGGTGATGTTTACGTGAAGGTATTGGTAGCGAATGAGCGCTAATGTTGCCAAAAGGCTCAATAAAAAAGACAGGACTAAAAAAATCATAGCAAGATTATAGATTTGTGCAATGCAAAATAATACTAGAAAAGCGCACTACCTGTTATAATGCGATTAAATATAAATATAAATATAAATATAAATATATAAATTATTGATTTATATATGAAACTAATATAACCAGTTATTCAGTAATGTGTCAGCATGCCCAAATATATACTTTTAAAAAGTAAAAGTAAAAGTAAAAATTAGCTTATTCATCATGAGTCAATCAATGCATTCGGAGCCCATAGAACTTCAATTTAGACTCTTAGAATGCACTCTTAATCTAAGTCAACCAAAGCTGCCAAAGTCTCTGGGGATGAGTTTGGGGGTAGTGAACTTTTTTACCCCGCAAGGTTTTTCTGAGAAAGCAGCTCTTACCGCAGCGTTATTGAAATGCAAGATGCACGATTACCATTTTTTAAAAGAAATTGAGGCTGTGAGTATTGAGTCCATTGAAGCAGAACAGGTTGGCTTTGAAAGTAACTTAACAAATGTAAAAGAGGATATTTCCCGTGGATAATAACCAAAAAGAAATAAATAGGGGTCGAGATCGGAAATTAGCGGGCTTAATGTTCTTTAGTTTTATAAAATAATTAAATTATTTCAAGCGTTTATTTAGGTGAACATTCTTTTAACTGGCGGTGCTGGATATATTGGTAGTCATACTGCAGTGGTGCTCTCGCAAGCCAGTCACGAAGTCGTGCTATTGGATAATTTTTGTAATAGCCAAAAAGGGGTTTTAGAGCGTTTACAAAAGATTCTAGGTAAGCCGCTACCTTGTGTTGAGGGTGATATTCGTGATACCAGTCTTGTAACTAAATCACTTCAAGACTACAAAATTAATGCCGTCATCCACTTTGCTGGCTTAAAGGCAGTGGGCGAGTCTACTGAAAAACCTATTGAATATTATGCTAACAATGTGCAGGGTACGATCAGCCTTGTTCATGCAATGAATTCTTCTAATGTAAAGAAATTGATTTTTAGTTCAAGTGCAACCGTTTATGGTGAGCCACAGTATTTGCCTATTGATGAGGGTCACCCAACTTGTCCAACGAATCCTTATGGAAGAAGTAAGTTACAGATTGAGCAAATACTTAAGGATCTTACTAATTCAGATCCCAGTTGGGAAATTGTTTGTTTACGTTATTTCAATCCAGCAGGGGCACATGAGTCTGGTTTAATCGGCGAAGACCCAAATGGATTTCCGAATAATTTAATGCCTTATATTACGCGAGTGGCGACTGGTAAATTACATCAGCTCAATATATTTGGTAATGACTACCCAACCATTGATGGAACAGGTGTCCGCGACTATATTCATGTGATGGATTTAGCAGAGGGGCACCTAGCAGCGTTATGCTATTTGGAGAGTAACCCAGGATTTGATATTGTGAATCTAGGGACGGGTAAGGCCCATAGTGTTTTGGAGGTGATAAGTGCCTTTGAGCTTGCCTCTAAGATAACAATTAAATACAACATAACAAAACGACGAATTGGGGATGTTGCCGAGTGCTATGGGCAAGTAGACAAAGCGTTATTAAAAATGGATTGGCGGGCAACGCGAAGTATTTCAGATATGTGTGAAAGTGCTTGGAAATTTAATAAAAAAATTGGATAGTAGTTTGATGTCAAATAATTTAATCCAACCATTGTTTGGATCACTAAGTAGACTGTGGCTTCATATTAGTAGCCACCGGCGTAAACAATTCTATTGTTTATTCCTTTTGATTGTCGTTGCATCATTTGTAGAAATCGTTAGCATTGGAAGTGCATTACCATTTTTGAGTGCTCTAACAATGCCAACAAAAGTCTATGAGGCAGAAGCCGTACAGCCTTTAATTAAAATGCTTGGGCTTACTTCGCCCGAGCAAATACTGCTTCCACTAACCGTAGTTTTTTGTTTAACAGCTTTATTGGCCGGCGCTATTCGGTTGCTATTACAGTATGCTACAAATCGAATTTCTTTTGCTGCGGGCTCCGATCTTAGTATTAGTATTTATCGACGCACTTTATACCAACCTTACTTCGTTCATATCGCAAGGAACAGTAGCGGAGTAATTAGCGGAATTTCAGGGAAAGCTAATGGAGTGATTTATAGCACTATCTTGCCCGTTTTGACTCTTTTGAGTTCTGGTGTGATGTTGTTTAGTATTTTGAGTGCTTTACTATATATGAATCCAAGTGTTGCAATCATTACCTTTCTTGGATTTGGACTGATATATACTTTCATCACGAGGTTTACTCGTAATCAAAAAAATAAGAATAGTCAGCATATAGCCCGAGAATCTACTCAGGTGATTAAATCCTTACAGGAAGGACTAGGTGGAATTCGCGATATATTAATCGATGGGAGTCAAGAAGTCTATTGCCAAGCTTACCGTAAAGCCGATTTTCAGCTTCGCCAAGCACAAGCAAGTAATCAACTTTTGACTCAAAGTCCACGTTATGTTGTTGAAGCGCTAGGTATGGTACTAATAGCATCATTGGCATATGTTTTTATCCAAGAGTCCGATGGAGTTGAAAATGTAATCCCCATATTGGGTGTTCTTGCTTTAGGCGCTCAACGTCTACTACCAGTATTGCAACAGGCATATGCTTCTTGGTCTACTATTCAAAGTGGACAAGCCTCGCTTCAAGATACTCTTGATTTATTGGAGCAGCCGCTGCCAGTTTATATTAAAGAAATTCCAATTAAAGCTTTAAGGTTTGAAAAGCATATTTCTTTAAATCAGCTAGGCTTTCGCTATGGCAAGTCTTCCCCTTGGGTATTGCGCGGATTAGATTTGAAGATTCCTAAAGGTAGTAGAGTTGGCTTTATTGGCGCTACAGGAAGTGGTAAGAGCACTTTGCTAGATATTATCATGGGTTTATTGATGCCAACCGAGGGTCATTTATATGTAGATGAAGTGTCCATTACGCCAAAAACACAGCCAGCCTGGCACTCTCATATAGCGCATGTCCCCCAAGGAATCTTTTTATCCGATAGCACTATCGAAGAGAATATTGCATTTGGAGTCTCCAAGGAATTGATTGATCGCGATCGTGTTATACAGTCGGCAAGACAAGCTCAAATTGCTGAGAGCATTGAAGGTTGGAAGGATGGCTACCAAACTGTAGTGGGCGAGCGCGGAATTCGCTTATCTGGTGGACAGCGTCAACGAATTGGGATTGCTAGGGCGTTATATAAGCAAGCAGATGTGATAATTTTAGATGAGGCAACCAGCGCCCTGGATAATGAAACCGAAGAAGCTGTCATGGACGCAATTGACAATCTTAGTTCTGATTTGACAGTTTTGATCATTGCACACCGGATTACTACATTAAGAAATTGCTCTCAAATCGTTAAACTTAATAATGGCCGGATAGAAAGTATCTGTAGTTATGCAGATCTGTTAATCACCTCCCACTAGTTTATGTATAGGATACAATGCTAAATAATTCTTCAATTCTCATCACTGGCGGCACGGGTTCTTTTGGCAATACTTTTGTGCCAATGACGCTAGCTACACATAATCCTAAGCGTTTGGTGATTTACTCTCGCGATGAGATGAAGCAATGGGATATGGCACAAAAGTATTCTGGCGATCCCAGGGTAGTTTTTATAATTGGTGATGTTCGAGATAGGGAAAGGTTGGCTCGTGCATTGGATGGCATAGATTATGTCGTACATGCTGCGGCTACGAAGATTGTACCTACAGCTGAATATAATCCATTCGAATGTGTCAAAACTAATATCAATGGCGCCATGAATTTAATAGATGTGTGCATCGATCGAGGAATAAAGAGAGTGGTTGCTTTATCAACAGATAAGGCGAGCAACCCTATTAATTTATATGGTGCCACTAAGTTAGCATCTGATAAATTATTCGTAGCAGCCAATCCCTATGCTGGTATCCATAACACTAGATTTTCGGTAGTTCGCTATGGCAATGTTATGGGTTCGAGAGGTTCAGTGATACCTTTTTTTATGTCGATTGCAGACTCTGGAGTATTGCCAATTACTGATCTACGAATGACGCGTTTTATGATTACCTTAGAACAAGGCGTTGAGTTGGTTTGGCATGCATTTGAGGACATGCAGGGGGGGGAAATTTATGTTAAAAAAATCCCTTCAATGTCAATTGGAGACATAGCTAAGGCAGTTGCACCAGAGGCTAAGTATAAAATTATTGGTGCTAGGCCGGGTGAAAAAATTCATGAGCAGATGATTGGATTTGAGGATGCTCCAAATACATATGAGTACAAAGAACACTATAAAATACTGCCGACGATACATGGTTGGTCACTAGATGCCTCACGAATAAAAAATGGCACTAAGGTAAAGGAGGGTTTCACCTACACTTCAGACAACAATGTAAATTGGATGCCAGTTGAGGATCTGAGAGCTTGGATTAAATTAAATAAAAATAAAGTTGGCTTGATTTAGTTTGTATGAGTTTAAGAACTCTTATTACTGGCGGTTCGGGATTGCTTGCGTTAAATTGGGCGTCAGCACTGAGAGATACCTATCCTTTTATTTTAGGATTACATCAAAGGAAAGTTAGTCTACCTGGTGTTTCAAGTGTGCAGTTAAATTTAGATTCAATTGCAGAGCTTAGTCGACAATTCGAAGTTATCCAGCCACAAATTGTTATTCATACAGCCGGTCTGACTAATATAGAAAGATGTGAATCTAATCCTATGTTAGCTAGACGAGCCAATGTGATTTTGGCAGTTAACATGGCAAGTGTGTGTGCTTCATTTAATGTGCCATTTGCACACATCTCTACTGATCATCTATATTCTGGTTTTAGTGAATTTTCTGATGAAAATTTTCCGATGTCACCACTTAATGTCTATGGTACTACTAAAGCGGAAGCCGAATTAAGGGTCCAAGAAAAAAACCCAGATGCCTTAATTATCCGCACTAATTTTTATGGTTGGGGAACGAGTTACCGGCAGTCTTTTAGTGATTTTATTATTCATAGACTGCGTTCAGAAAAGAAATTAGAGTTGTTCGACGATGTTTTTTACACCCCAATCTTAGCCGAATCACTTGCCAAGGCTACGCATGATTTAATCGCCTTGAAAGCTAAGGGAGTTTTTAATATCGTTGGTGACGAGCGCCTTTCCAAGTTTGCATTTGGGCTAAAGTTGGCTAATAAGCTGCGTCTCAATGAGGCTCTAATTAAGGCTACAAAGCTATCAAGCCATAGCCTCTTGGTGAAAAGACCTTTAGATATGAGTCTTAGTAATAAAAAGGCTGTTAGTTTTTTGGGAAGAAGTTTGGGGAACGTAGATGAGCATCTCTCTAGATTACTTCAGCAAGAAGAATGCGGTATAGCTATGGAGTTAGGAAAATTATGATCCCCTATGGAAAACACCATATTGACGAGGAAGATATACAGGCTGTTATCGATGTTTTGAGGAGTGGAACTCTTACGCAGGGCCCGATTATCGAGCAATTTGAGGAGGAGATTGCGAGGTACGTAGGTGCTAAGTATGCAGTTGCAGTTTCTAGTGGAACTGCAGCATTGCACCTTGCTGCTATAGCAGCCGGAGTTGAGCCTGGCTCTACATTGATAACAAGTCCAATTACCTTTGTTGCTAGTGCTAATGCTGGTTTATATGTGGGTGCAAATATTGCATTTGCGGATATTGATCCTCAAACGATAAATATGTCACCCAAATCATTAAAAATAGCTTTAGCAAATAATCCTAATACTAAGGTTGTTATGCCAGTGCACTTTGCTGGACTGCCATGTGACATGCCTGTTATCAAGCTGCTAGCTGATGAGGTAGATGCGGTAGTTATTGAGGATGCCGCTCATGCGTTAGGAGCAAGCTATTCAGATGGTAGTAAGGTTGGATCTTGCTCGCATTCCCTTATGACTGTTTTTTCATTTCATCCCGTAAAAGCAATTGCAGCTGGTGAGGGAGGGATGATCACAACGAATGATGAGGTTGTCTACCGTAAGCTATTACGATTACGTAGTCATGGCATTAATAAGCTAGATGATGCCTATGAAATACCTCATCAAGCTCAAACTAACGGATATCCAAATCCTTGGTACTACGAAATGCAAGAATTGGGTTTTCATTACCGCATAACCGAGATGCAGTGTGCACTTGCACTATCCCAGTTTAAGAAACTCAAACAATTCATAGGGCGTCGTTGTGCTTTAGCAAAAAAGTACGATGAGTCATTCGCTGATTTTCAGAATTGCCAGCCTGCACAGTTAATGGGGCGCGACTTGAGCGGGCACCATCTTTATGTTTTAAGAATTAATTTCAATTCCATTAGCATGAATAGGGCGCTGCTAATGAAAGAGCTAAAAGATAGGGGGATAAATACTCAAGTCCACTATATACCAGTTCCAATGCAACCTTATTATCAAAAAAAAGGTTTGTGTTTGAGTGATTATCCTAATTCAATTGAGTACTACGAAGAAGCATTAAGCATCCCATTATTTTTTGATTTAACAACCTTACAGCAAGAATATGTGATTTCGGTTTTTAGGGATTTGGTCCGATGAAATTAGCATTGGGCACGGTTCAGTTTGGAATGGATTATGGAGTCGCAAATACTAACGGGAAAACTTCTGATGCCGATATTAGAAAAATCTTAAAAATAGCCTCTAATTCTGGAATAAATACTCTTGATACCGCTGTTGGCTATGGTGATAGTGAGGAGAGGTTGGGTAAGGTGGGCATGGATGAATGGAAAATCATTTCTAAACTTCCAAAGCTTCCCGAAGATACTTTGGATGTAAGGGGTTGGGTAGAAAACGTGGTTCGCGGTTCATTGAAGAGACTTAACATAAGATCTCTTGAAGCTATTCTGCTTCATCAGCCAATGCAACTGTGTGGCAAGAGTGGTAATTTAATATACTCCGCGTTAGAAAATTTAGTGGAAGATGGGCTTGTCAAAAAAATTGGTATCTCAATATACACCCCGGATGAATTGGAAATGATATTACCGCACTTTCATTTCAATGTAGTGCAAGCGCCATTTAACATATTAGATCTAAGGTTAATAAAGTCAGGCTGGATGAAGGAGTTGAGTCAGCTAAATATTGAACTTCATGTGCGCTCTGTTTTTCTTCAGGGCCTACTTTTAATGAGTTCTGATTACAGATTGATGCGTTTTGGTAAGTGGGCTAATCTATGGAATGATTGGGACACCTGGATTAATGATTTGAAAATATCACCCCTTCAAGCTTGTTTATCATACGTTTTAAGTTTTGATGAGATTAGTAAGGTTATAGTGGGTGTTGATAATTCCACCCAATTAAAGGATTTGTTGTGCGCCACAGATATTGTCCCTTTTGATATACCGGATTCATTTAAGATTGATGATCCTAATCTTTTAAATCCAGCCTTGTGGACTAATGCTAGTTGAAATTTAATTATGAATTTACTTCAAATTGCGAGAGGAATCCTGGCGGTAATCGTTGTGTATTGGCATACCATCGGTTGGAGTGCGACCATACTGCCAATGATCAATATTCCAGGACGTGTTGCGGTATGGTTTTTTTTTGGGATATCCGGGTTTGTGATTGC
>JACCDV010301332.1_pt1 | contig 10964 bp, 7 predicted proteins | sample 7446131 | NCBI WGS metagenome assembly JACCDV01 (sample SAMN15323448, study PRJNA562643) | freshwater metagenome | isolation source: river surface water | place: USA:Blue River Watershed | collected 2017-08-17
AATTTTTCTTCTGATTCTATTTTTTTTATTGATCATTTATTTTTTGTTATTTCAAATAGAAGAACTGCTAAGGCTGCGGAAACATTCAAGGAGTCGACAAGATTGAAAGGATGGTTCGTTTATCCGCTTCTCTAAATTGATACGCAATAGTCAGAAGCAGAAATTATATGAGGAGAGACACCATTGGCCTATGAGCCTATGACCAATAGAACTTTTTCAATCTTCTATTGCCTTAATACATTTGACAACTCCTTAGCTGGAGTATGAGGCTTGGACTAATTTACTGATGTAGCAACCACTATCCCGCCCTCCTCCTTCCAATTCGATAAAAACTCACTACTGTTTTATATCAGCAGGGTGGAAATCAGTTCAGCTGCTCCCGCTGAAGCTTTGCTTACTGTCGAATTCACAGGACAATGATTTTTCTTTCCTGTGAAAACAGTCTCAACACCAAAGAATAGGCAGGACCTGAGAATGGCTCCCATATTCTGAGGATCTGTAATTTTGTCGCAGAAGACATAGATGCCTTTCTTGAAGTGTTTCTTCGATGCAGACTCAAGCTAAAGAGGGGAGCATTTTAAGATGATGTTCTGATGTGGTTGCTGCTTGACCATTCTGCCTAGCTTGTCTTTATGGGTGAATATGATTGGTATGTTGCTTTCTTTTGCGTGGAGAATAAGTCTGGCAGCTCGGCTTGATAGTTCGATGTGGTCTGAGTCTGATAGGTAGAGCGATTCAAATGTCCTCCTCCTTGCATGGAGGGCACATTCAACTGGGTTTATCCCATAGAGATATTCGAACTACAACTGCTTACTTGATGCGAAATGCTGGATGGCCCTCCGATGCACCTTCGCCAAATTATAAACCAACATAATTATGATTAATCATGGGATGTGTCCATCAGCCACTATATTAAGATTAAGCAATATGGATAAATTAGTTGAATCAGCTGGAATAGAGGCGGAGTACTTCTTCTAGTTATCGAATGTGTGCGTCCTTGCGATCAATAGATCTTTCCACAAGTGAGATCTTTTATCGGATGAGATTCAATACCTCTCTTAGTTCCTCCACCTTAGAAGCAGTATGTAATTTATGGGCAATATCTTCCTTCTCTCTTTCTTTGCTAAACCCATTCTCATTTAAAGTCCGCCCTTCATCGATCTTCTACTTTTCATTCTCCATGGCCAGGGTTTTAAATTAGATCAGCAAGGCTTCAATAGCTCCAGGGGCACTTGAACTCAATTGCTTGCAATCTTACGGCGTTAAGGACAAACCTATCTTATTTAACACCTTGTCTATATTAGAGATTATCTACTGTTGATCGTCGTCCAGTTCGCTAGTTTTGATTTTAAAGCGTTAGTTGGAGGATAATTATGGAGCTCGACTATTTTTGGGAAATAGTGATGGATTACTTAAGCCATCATTGTGGCATCAGAAAAATCTCGCCCGATGTTCCTATATTATCAAATGGTTGCTTTTTGGGCCTTGAGAGTTCTAAGGAATCAACCCAATCATAAAGTTCATCCAAGTCTCGCTCTTTTAGCTGTTTGTTAGTAATCATTTGAATTATAAATAAAATCGATGAAACAATAAACGAATGAGTTAGGTCATTCAGTTAACTATTAACAGACTTTGGCTTCAAAAGTTTTAGTCTTTTTGAAAATTTTATGTATCCTCAAATACAATAAATGTTATAAAATCATTCTTGTCCTCCTTAATTCATTTATTAAGCTAAGCTTAGATAAGCCTTCTGATAAAATTAGTATTGTTTGAAATGAAGCTCTGCCATCCTCTTCAAATAATCTCTTTCATCCTATGGATTGCATAGCTTCCCCTCCACTGAAGTCGACAATGAGACTTGGATGGGTTGGATTCTAACTGGTTCATTTTATTTTGATACCTCTGAATTTTAGCTCTCTTAATCGTAATCTTAAGAATCACCATTTAGGTTCCTATTAGTTGAGCAATTCTAAGCAAAATAATTTGCAAAGTTCTAAAATTCCTAACGATTTTCTTTGATGAATTTCATACAAGACTTTTTCTCTATTTTGTATTTTAGCCTCTTGATGGTCCTCTGAATGATAGGGAAGCCCTTAAACTCTGCATGAATAATATTGTTACTGTTTTTAGCTTCGTAAATATCAAGGAGAGTCTATGTCTTGATGTCGCCAATAAAGCCAGTGTTTTCCTTGAGTATGATTTTAATGATGAGCTTGAGGAAGAATCTAATTCTGCCATAGAAGTAGTTCTTTATCTTGGTTTGAGTTCTAAATACACCCACTCTTACCTGCCAGGGAGATGCTTCTGAAGGATGAACCATTTATTTCCATACTAGCCGTACTTGTTGTACAGTATTTCAAGCTCCTAGTCAGTCCACCCTTCTTTGTTTACTCCTGGGTCCAGGTGGTTTATGTATCTTCATAAGATTTGCCTTACCTTTCCCTGCATTCGACATCGGTGCGATCGAAGCCTTGCCTTCTCAGCTCTTCAGAAGCCTTTTTCCACTTCTTACTCTTAGCTGCGTTGCTCACCTTTATCAAAATCTAGTCCTCCTGTGTAAGAGATGCATTACTTAGGTTGCCCAAATTTTCAGTTTCCCCATACACTGTATATTATTTTTTGATTAAGAACAATAGTTTTAAAGACTACTTATAAGTAATAACCTGTGTAGGCTAAACACTTTTTACTAATTTATAATGGCAAGACATATGCTGTCGGTGTGCTATTAGTTGAAATAATTTTCATCTTTGACCTCCTCTTTTCCCGATTCTTATCAAAAAATATCAACGGTATTAATTGTTGTTTATTTATAAGGAAGTAAATTAATAAATATTTTCATGGGAAGAGAAGGGAGGCAACGTTTGTGAGACGTTGAGCCTATGTTCGATAGTAAATGATTTAGATATTAATATTTAATAAAAACTCAATACCCAACATTAAAAGCATAGTCTTTAATAACTCCTTGGTAATTCAGCCCGCATCAAAATACTGTTGAACATAAAAGTATTGCAAATTAATAACCATACTATCCCTCAACAAACAAATAAAAATGGAAGGAACATCCTCTCACGATTTTGAGAAATAATGGAAATGGCAGAGTAACTTTCCTCTATCTATTGATATATATGCGTCCCAATGAATAATTGAGATTACTTAGTAATTAAGAGAAGTTGATTGGATTATTATATTAAGTTTCACAATATATTAGAACTAAATGAAGAGCAAAGAGCAAATACAAAAAATATCAGCCCATGTGCAATTCGAAACAGTTTCACCAGCCACCAAGCTACTCGAGGAGCGTCGTAAGATGTACGAAGTGCATGAGGCATTCTAGGTGCAGAAGGAATAGTTCAAGAAGTACGCTATCATTTATTTAAGGCACGAATAGAACTTTAAATCGAAGGAGGAGGACATCCGAAAGAGGGATCTATAAATACAGATCCATCTTATTAACTTTTGCCAATATCTCCAAGAAAATGATTCGAAGAGGAAGAAAGCTGAGGAGAGGTTCAAGCAAGATCAGGAAGTCTTCAACAAAAAATAAGAATAAATACAAAGTATGCTCTATCTTACTCAGGGTTGTAGCAGGAAATTACCCTTGCTTTGCAAAAACAATAAAAGTTCGATAAAAAAGTATCTTCCCTTCGGAAATATTAGCAGTACCTATAGAAGGTTAGAACGATGTACTCCGACCAGTATCCTGAGATGTCTGATATTCTGAGCAGGTACCAGACCTTGAAGAAGTTCAACCTTAATCTACTCAAGGATAGGGACCGCATGTAAACTGAAAAGTAAAACTTGAAAAAGGAATCAACAACATTCTAAAAGGACATGAATCAAAATATTCTACAACTCAATAACTAAATCAAAGATCTCTCCAAAAAACTATAGAATAAAATTAACCAAAAGCAGGACCTTCAATCATAGCTCTAAAGAAATCGAGACCTTTATGAGAAGAAAAACCTGGATCTGGCAAAGATGCTTATGGCTATTGACAACCTATACTTCAAATGCGAAACTGGAGTGATCCGCATAAAGCACAAATAGTAGTAATTCATCTAGGAGGATGAGACCAAGAACAAAAAGAATAAGAAAGCGGACGAGAAGAATAAATCTAAGAAGTAAGGAGAAGCAAAGGGATCCTTGGATGAAGAAAATATAGAGATGAAATGCAAACTTGCCACTAGGAAGCTCAAGGCCATCTTTGCCTACACAAAAGACTATCGCTCTATTCTAGAATAGTACAAAAAGCAAATGCCCACCAGCAGCGTCAATCTCAAAAAGAACTGATTGTCTATTGGGATCTTTCAACAATTAACCATATTTCCCTTATAATATTTTGAATATGAGAAGCACCAGGCTAACACCAATCATAATTATTCTTCTCATCGCTAGTATTAACACAATCGAGCTTCCTCTCAAACTTGGAGAACATGTTTGTGCTGCCCTCATGAGTTCTTTCGATGTTGCTCTCTATTAACACAGCCAATCAAAGTAGATTTGAAGTTTCCCCCTGTTCCCAATAGGCAAGCTGACTAGAATTTCAAGATAACCATAACATCAGTGATCAACTAAGATGTTGTATATGAATCCTTAGCGACTCCTGATACAACCCTACGTAAAAGCATTGAGCTAAAGCAAAGTAATTTGCAATACTATAAAAGATGTACTATACTAGCTTTGCATATCCTTCTAATCCGAGCGAGAGTTTTAGCGATAAATAATTCTCTATATACCCTTTACTCAAGCTGAAGATTTCTAAAGCCTCATCGGCAGCATCTAAATTCCGCCTTAGCTCGCTTCATAAAAGAACCTACAGCAAATCTACACTGCCTCCAAAAAGGTTGAAGCCCTGGCCAGGATAATCGGCAAGCATCAAAGCAGATAGAGAGAACTCTAAGATTAAATTGTCGCCAAGGATATTCATAAATCTAAAAGGATTGTTACTCTTGGTGTCATCGAATGCTTCGTCATTATACTTAGTGGAGTCTATCAAATATTCGCATTAAGAAAGTTTTTGATCGACCAAAATTTGTATTGACATTATTTGCACGATTAATCTAAATAAGAAGGATAAAGTGATCAAAACACAATAAATCTCATTTTGACGTATGTCCTGAGATTTATATAATTTAGAACGTTTAGATATGATTAATTTTGAAATTGATGTTTATATTAATGGAGGCATTGACAAGTTGATACCCAGTAGAAGCATAATGATTTTTTGTATATAGACCTAGGAAGTGAGAGGTTAAAATGGTATAAATGGGTGGGTAAAGTTTGAGTTCCTTCTGTTAGAATTGAAGGGGGAAGTTTTATTTTACTAATCTTTCTTATGACTAATTAAATATAAGAAAATATGAAATCAAGAAGAAGTTGGAGCTAAAAGGTACTATTGCAACTATATTTAAGGAAGACTAAGCTTTTGCTAAACTTACATCAGAAAGTTAACCTAAGAATTGGTCAGCCATCTCCAAACGCCTAGCCTATGAGTTCGGGTTCAAGAGGAGATCAGGCAAACAGTGCCGAGAGAGGTACCATTCTTCTTTATTTAGGTGGTATAACCATCTAGTGCCTGGAATATCCAAGAAGGTATGGACCAAAGCCTAGGAAGAAAAGTTACTCTCACTTCATAAAGTTTATGGCAATAAGTGGACTATCATCGCTTAATAAATGCCGGGAAGGTACTCCCTCCTTTATTTAGGACTGATAACAGCATCAAGAATTATTTCTACTCCACTGTCCGTCGCAGTCTCCGGAGGATGGGCAAACTCATCGGCTCCAAGAACAGCACCTCACTCATGAGGGCAATAAAGCCATCAACCCTTACTCATATCTTCTGTGTGCTCAGCGATGAGAAGCTTGATTCATTTCATGAAGATCTTAAAGAATAGTTCGAAAGTCTATAGAATCTAAGGGAAAGCTGCTAAAATGTGAGGAATTAAATCATTCAATTCTCATCTTATAAGCCAAAGAGAAATGATTAAATTGATTAGTCTTAGAGGAGCCGCTATGAAAGAGTTTTTCAGATCATTCTTAAGCTTAATGAAGTCTACTAGAAATTCCGAGGATTTTAGAAAAGAAACAAAAGCTAAGAGGAGATCTTTAGATAGAACTTCAAGCAAATGATGAAGGAAGATAGTGAAGAAGTCTCTGAAGCACACAGCCAAAAGGATTCTAGTGGCAATAGTAATTCATAGCAAATTATCCCCAAAATTACCATCAGAAAAACTAGAACAAGAAATATCAAGCTTCCTGAGAAGCTTGTTTCATTCCAGGATATTGAATGCGCATAGGCTGTGAAAGTCTAGCCTTAGAATGATCTGAGCCTCATCAGGCAAGCTGACTTCCAATAGGAGATCAGCATAGCTGCAAACGCTCCAGATATCTAGCACTGCATAGAATAGATCGAGTCCTCTCCTCACTTTTAGATCGATCTCAAGGAATAGATCAGCTTCAACTTAAATCTACCAGCGTAGTCTCCCAACTATTTTGCTGCAACATCCAACCACTCACTCAACTTCTTCAAAAGTCCCCTCGCAAGCCAGACATACTCACACCACTGCTTCAACAGCTATGGGAGGAAGAATAGTTTTGGCAATAACGAAGATACATACAACTGAACCCTTGATGATTCATACTTATTTTTTAAATATGCTATAGGGAAGCAATCAATGAAGTAATTGCCAGCAAGATAATCAATATAAAGATTAATATTATTAGATGCATAAAATCGATATTGAAAAATCACTGAGAAAAATAAACAGCCAATTTGTATAAAATCTATCCGAAGACTAAAAGCATAGAGCTGTTTAATCTTTCAAAAAAATGTATGCAGGTAATTGTTAATCGACTCAGAGGAAATGCAGAGAGCAAGTGGAGGAATCAACAGGAAGAAAAAAATATAGACAAATTTATAGCTGCTAGAACAGCAGAAAGATAAGCAAAAACAAATTATCGAAGAAGGATTGAATAAAAGGTTTGCCAGCACTGAGAAGAATAGAGCCATAAGCATGGAGAATAAGATGAAGTAGCATAGACTCTTATAGGAAAATTGGAAGAGAAGGTGGGAGGAGATTGCCTCAAAAAGAAAATTTAGCGAGGCCCAAAGTGTTTAAAAGGCCGAAAAGATAAGGAAGCAAACCTAGGAGTTTTTCTCAAAGAGAAGGTCATTTTTCAAAATAGGCTAAACAAATAAAAGCAGGAGCTCCATCAATCACTCTCACCTTCCTAATAGGTCTTAGCCTAAATATATTTTTAGCAAAGGCAATAAATCGCTCTCAATAGATCGAGAGTTCCATACGATTGATCTCCCCTCAATCGACAAAAAGAAGTAAGAATTCAAAATATTTGACCTCACTGACAACACAAATGAAGAACCAGTTATGATGCCTCCTAAAAAATATGCAAAAATAAAGTTCAATCACTAAAAATTCCAACAAATCAACAAAGAAAAATAAAGTGAGAAAGTATAAAAGATGATAAACAAATATGAGAAGATCGAAAAAAACAGATAGAGTGTCCTATAAAAAAGGGAGCAGGCAGTTAAATCTTTAAAGAGAGCCCGATAGCTGAGATAAGATCCTTAGAAGCTAGCAAGGAATAGACAAAGATCCTTGGAAGACATTAGTTTTAGAAGAAGGGATAGAGAGGACATCGAAAAATCAAGGTCAAAAGTATTAGAGAAAGTTAAACCCAATCTCGATGCTTCCATTCATCAGCATATTGAAGCCAAGAAGAGCCTAGAATAATACTAATTCAATCAGAGAGGACAGAGTTTCCAGAGGAAATTCTAAAGATTAAAGAGAGGGAAGATATAGAAAATTTTAAAGGATGCTGTACTAACATTCAAACATTAAGTTTTAAAACAAAGGATTCATTGATCATTATATTTCTAAAATATATAACTTAAGAATATGAGCAATCACTAACTCAAAGTATTCCTATCCTAACTCAGCTCCCTCCCATCAACCCGAAATCATAAAACACGCTCAAACTGCCAAATGATAATGAACTCTTAATTGAGAATGAGAACTCCCACACTCATGTATCGATGAATTTACTAAGTAATAACACAATTTGAAGATATGGGATAAGAAAACGGCATCGTGCCGATCAAAGCTAAAAAGATTCGATAATTTCATCACAGCTGTGGATGACAAATATGTGCCCATCAACTCTTTCAACCAAAAAGAAAAGAAAGTGATTGAAGTACTAATGAATCAATAAAGAGCGCGCTTGAGATAATCCAGATGAGAAAGAAGAATAAAGATCTTGCTGGCAAAAATGAGACTATTGTGGAGATCTTGTAGCAAAAGAAGGAGATGTTCTTAGTCACCATGACTCATGGAATCATCGAAAAATAAATTGGCAATCTCACCAATCAGGCTGAGGAAAGAGCTAGAGCTTTGGAATAGGGCAAATAACTTTTGGAAAAAGACAAAGAGGACTTTGAGCAATACTATGAGAAGTACAAAGCATAGACAAAAAAGATCTAAGAACAGTTTGAAAAACAAGTCCAGAAAAGGCTTGCTAAAGAACAGTAGATCAAAAATAGACAAATAACCGTGAACTCTTTAAGAACCCTCAAGGTCAGAAATGAAGAAGCTATATCCTCCTAACTAAGGTATAAGAACTTTTTAAATCAACTTCCCCCCAAGGAATGGATCGACTAACAATAAGCCAAAAAGAATAAGAGGTTAAAAGAAATAAAGGAAAAAATTAAAATAGAATGGCAGATGGCCTCAAGCTCTCTTTCCAAGAAATCATCCACATCAAATGAAGACTTTGAAAAGTACTTCTAAAGGTTGGTTGAGAGTGGGTAGAACTAATAGATTGAATAAACTTTAAACGATTAGTAAATGTACTTCAAGGAGCCATCTTAACTCATTGAGTTCTTCAACAACTTATAGGAAAGTAACCTATTCAACATTCAAAATTCACATATCGCTTAGCAAAAGTACCAATAGCTCAAGGTCCGCTCATAGTAGAAGAAAAGCTCACTGAAGGCAGCTTACTAATCACACATCGAACAGAAGAAGCAACTGTAAAAGCAGTTCAGTGATTTGAAGAACCAAATCGAGCAGCTGAGGAAGAAAAAATAGCAGAACAGCCTTCTTGATGAAAAGGATAACAAAGATATCAAAGTGACCATCACTCAAGAATACGATAGTCTGAAAGCACTAATGGGGTCAACCAAAGATCCAAATAACCCATACCTCCCTGACCTGTAGTCCAAAAATTCAGAATCTCTAGCTTTACTGTCAGTACGCAATCATTAAAATAGGCAATATAGATCTGCATGGAGAGACTTTGGGAAAAATTGAGAGAGTGCTACGCTTAGAATCCAAAGATTATCAAATAAATTGTATGTTTTTCTTTATTTAGCGAACACTGTTAGAAAAAAGAAAAAACACCTAAAAGAGAGAAGAGGCAGCGAAGAACAATAAGCTCTAAGAATAGAAAAGAAAGAACCGAAACAGCGAGAAAAAGGAGCCAACACAAAAAATGTACTTGCTTCTTAATGTTAGAACAGGCCGAATGGACATGAAGAGATCTCCTCCACAGTAGAAGCTCATAGTAAAGAAAGTGTAAACTTCGGACAAAGATGTAGACTAAGATAGGAAATATTTGGTTTAATGAATTTCATTTCATATATTTTAAATATCATGACTTAAAACTATAAACAAAATGATGTCAACTAAGAGATGTTCCAAGAAGATGCTCTATAGACACTAGTATCACCCTTAACATTTAGAAAATATAAATCATCAGCGTGGCTATGAAGTTCAAATATACCCTCCTTATGTTGCCTGGTGATAGGGAATAGGCTGTGACTCGTCTGAAGCAATGGGATCTATGGGGACCTCTAGCCATTTGCTTTATCTTCTCACTTGCCATTGGACTTTAGTCCAATACCGTCTATGCTTATGATAGCTTCATTAATGTCTTTTTGATCTTCTGGCTTGGCACATTCCTCGCAAGCATTAACTGCAGATTACTGGGAAATAAAGGGTAAGTATGCTATAAATTAGATCTATCTTCCAATCTATCAGTGTTATAGGCTATTGTATGCTGCCCTTAGCAATTGTTGGCTTTTTCATTGCAATCCTACCCTCAAAGACACCTGTCGCTCTTCGACTACTATTTATAATCATTGCTTTGCTGTGGTCAACAGCATCCTGCCTACTGGTGATGCGAGATTTAGTGTCCTAAACCAAGAAATACTTATGCGCCTATCCAATTCTACTATTCTATATTTATCTGTCCTGGTATGCAATAGTAGCTTGATCTCAATCTCATCATTATGAGTATTAGCAATATTCATGGCTATTTAAGTATATGCCCCTTTTTATTTTTATAAGCTCGAATTGAATATAGATTAGATTCATTAAATACATTTAAAGTTGTAATGAAGCCTCAATCTGAAAACGCATCTTCACTAAAATCTACTAACCTCTCACTCAAGCTGCTAAACACCATCTGTCCTCAACAAAACAAAGAGTACAAAAGATCCATCTCATCTTTCCAAGAACTAAGCAATCGGCTTGTGCTTGCTAACAAAAGATTCAACAATCAAAGATACGACCATTAGACAGCTAAATAGTGGTTCTATGACAAAGGAGTCAACCTCAATAATGTGCAGATCATTGCAAAGTAAGTCAAAAAGCAGTATAAGGTAGAAAGAATGAGTAAAGTCAAGAAAATTAGTTGGTAAAACTTATAATACGACAAATATGACGAATTAGACTTGTAAAAGTTTCTACATGTAAGCTAGTAGAGAATAGCTCATCTTTCAGTCATAAATTCTTTTTCAACAAATGGCGCTTCCAAACATATGGATAGACTAAGAGGAGCATGCCTCAAGAGTCTCTATGAAACTAAGTCATCGAAGCAGTAGCAAGATGACTAAAATTAAAGAAACATCAGTGAAAAATAAATAATCTCTGAATTGATAAGGAACT
>JACCDV010094545.1_pt1 | contig 10961 bp, 4 predicted proteins | sample 7446131 | NCBI WGS metagenome assembly JACCDV01 (sample SAMN15323448, study PRJNA562643) | freshwater metagenome | isolation source: river surface water | place: USA:Blue River Watershed | collected 2017-08-17
AACTAGTCGCATCTATATTACATATCATAATATTCAATATAGTGCATTACTCATTATTGTAGTTTTAATCAAGCCATTTTCTTTAATTTCAACTTATTAACTCGTGTAGGAATACTTCGCTATTAAAACCCTCAAATAATATCTAAAAACGAACAACATCCTAGCTTCTTCTGTAACTTTAGTTGGAGGAAGAGGTTTCTAATTGTGATATTATATAATGTTATTGATTTTCTTTATCACTTAACGCCAACTTCCTTAAGTTTTGCATCGAATATCCCTATATTATATTACTTAATGAGCAATAACGTAAAATTAACAAATTTACTCCCCACCATTCGATAGTGCCAAGAACTTACCCCTCTCTCTCAAAAATGCAATAGGCTGACTTCAGTTTAGTCCATTAAAAGTTTCAGTAGAAACAGCAAAGATTCAAGCACCCAAGTAGACGACATAATTGTCAAGAAAAGCACTCAAGAAATTTTGAAGGATTACTAAGGAAACCCATTTTTTCGGGCAAAACTAAACTATTTGATCAAAAGCAAAGGCTAGAAGAGTGAATCAGGGAAGAAAGAAAATCTTTTTAAAGATCGATCAATACTAACTTTTAAGGACTAAAGGAAGTCAATAAATATCTAACAACAGTAAAAGCTAAAAGAAATCGTAAAATCTCTCAAAAACAAATAGCTTCTATGATTATTTTAAAATTTATTCATAAATATCATCTTCTTGATACATTTCTCGAGAGCTTATTAAGCAAAAGAAGTCCCAAAAAAACCTGAATAACATTCGAGCAAGCATTGCATACAGAGAAATTCTTAAATATTAAAGAACATCCCAAGAAAGAAGAGCCATTTATTAGTTAAAAGTAGACTATTGCGAAAATTGAACTCTTGGTCTCAACTAGTATCAACAACAAAACAAAGAAGCAGGCCAAATGGTTGTATCTAAGAAGAAAGAAATGATAAAACATAATAAAGTAGATAGTCAGGAACCCAACCAAGCAATCGATGTATCCTTCAACTAGTAAATAGTTTCGGTAAGTCATAAAGCTTATTTCTTGATGATTTCCGAAGCAGTTTTCTTCCTTTAGCTTCAGCCCATAATAGAAAGTGAATATGCCGAAAGGAAGCTGAAGAAAGATAAGTTCTACGAATATGAGAATAAACAATACTGTTGAGTCCTCCCTGTTTTAGCTAATATTAGGAACTTGCCTTTAATCTTAAATGAGATCGGATACAACAACTAATTCTTACTCATCATTGTTAGTTGGAATTCTTTCATTTTGGATTACCTTTATATACTTTCTTCGATACTCTTATTTACTTTTCTATTTAGCTTTAATAAACTCCACTGCGGTCTTATTCAATCGAATATAATTAGCGCGAACATTTTCACGACAAAAAGGACACCTTAGATTCTGCTTAATAGATTTGAGACATTGCTTGCATATGGAATGATTTCGATGGCAAATTAAGAGTGGCTGATTATTGTTCATATTGTATTGAGCATAGCAGATATTGCAGTAGACATGAGGGGAGTGGGAGGAAGAGAGGGGAGTGAATATTTGTGACATTGCAATATAATTAGATCAAGCTGCATATTTAATAAATAGGCAAAAATATACATATTTATCTCCGTTAACAATAGAATTATTCGTTAATAATGAGCAAAAGTCGCAAATACAAATAATAACCTTCATAGTCCACTAATCACTCCAAACATCATACTCCTTATAGAAACCAATATGTCTCTCCCTTTCCTATCTCCCAACGTCAGGCTTCCCCTCTCCAGAAGCGGATGGAAAATTCACCACTTCACATTCCTTTGGCAATCGCCCTCAAAAAGCTAGGGGAAGGCGTAGCGAGAAGTCAATGCTCTGATCGCAGTATTCCCACTATGAATATATAATTGTAGGAAATAAAGAATGTCTTGCAATAATTTTCATAGTCGCTGTACTTGAGTGTCGAAAGAGAGCTCTACTCTAAATTCAATATAGAAATGAAGCGGATTATCATAAAGTATCGATAGACTGAAAGGCTTTTGCATAAAGTACAATAGACTGTCATTCACCATGCCGATACCTTCGCAGCTAAACAAATATCAAGAATACACAAAGAACAACATACAAAAAGATTATAGTAATTGTAGAGGAGTAATGAGGTCTTATCGAATCAAATAAATAAGGAAAAGGAATATCTTAGCTAGGTGCTGGCTGAGAATAAAAAGCTGCAGAGTGAGAATAGCAAGATGTCAGTAAGAATACAAAAATTGTAAAATATTCTTTTGAACAATATGTAAGAAATATAGTACTACAAATTGCATCTCACAAATACAAATAAATCATCCAACCATCCATCAATATCTTCTACATATTCATACCATTGCCAACCACATCATGATTCAATGACCAATAGTCACATATGTAATCTTAATCAACTGACTCCAACCAAATCTCCACTTCAAAAGAGTAAAGTAAGACAAAAAGATCATGTGAGGAAAAATGAAGTGTAGATTATAAAATTGAAGAAGGGAAATAATTGATTTTTTACTATTTTAATATTTGCTTATTTTTATTAATACTCTTTTCATTTATTATAATCATCAACAATCAATGAAACTGTCCTATACTAAGTTGGAACCCTTCAAATCTTCCCAAACCAAGGATAAACTCACAAACGAGCAAAGATATTGGAAAAAGTATTAAACCAATATTATTCAAACCTACTCAAACAACATCTCAGCCATTTCATGCAACATGAATACTCTCTAATTATTTGCCTACGGCCACGGTAGAAGCGTCGTTATCTATGACACTATAAAGAATAAGATCACAAAGGAGATAAATTCATTCAATAACAACATAACTTCCATATGCGTCAGACCTGATGGAGCAGTCTTTGCAGCAGGTGATGAGAGTGGGGAAATTGAAGTGATGGACACTAAGTAAAAGTTTCATCTTAGAACCTTTAAAAACCACAAGAAGAGAGTTAATGCTTTGGAGTATGTTGAAAATGATCTTTATTCAGGAGGCGACGATTTTATTCTCAGGCATTTCGACGTGGCCAGTGGAGAGGTGGTTCACTCATACGACAAGGCACACTCAGATTACATAAAAAGCATTAAATCCTTGGAAAATAATCATATTCTTTCAGCAGGTTACGATGGATTCGTTCGCTTATTTGATTTTAGAGTACATTAAAAGGCACAGATCTAGTTTAAGCACGAATAACAGCTTTAAAGCATCGCTCTCTTTCCTTCAAAACTTACCTTTGTTTCTTGCGGAGGAAATAAAGTATTCCTTTGGGACATTCGTACAGGAAAGTAGCTATTTTCAGCATGCAACAATAAGAAGACTGTAAGCTCAGTTCAAGTCATAAATAATGGCTCTCGATTCATTACTTCATCCTTTGATCAATATTTCAAGGTTTATAAGTCAGACACATTCGAGCTGACCTATCAAGATAAATTTGCATCTTCAATTCATTGTTTCGATGTGTCGCCAAGTGGACAACACATTTTCATTGCCCTTGAAGGAGGAAAACTTGTGAGTAAAACTCGAACAAAACAATCTTTGTAAGCATAAACAGGAGAATAGTCATAGGAGGACTAGTAAAACAATATTTTTAAATGGATTAAAGATAATGAATAAAAAAAGTTTGCATATAATAACGAATATTTCTATCGTGGAATATATGAAAAGGCTGATAATTTTGACATCAAATTCGAGAATGAAGGAAGTAAAAAAGTGAGTCAATACGATGCTTTTTTGAAAAAGTTCCAATATAAACAGTAATACTGTATTAATGTAGAGCCCTTCTTACTTCACTATAAAAGAAGAATATGATGATTTACCTAAGCCTTGTTGATTAGTTTATTCAAAGAGGATGTCTATAAAGAACTCTTCATTCATTCACTAACGTACTACACATTTTATTTAGTAAGAAATATAAAAGATGCTGTGCAATCTCCTTCCTCTTATCCACAACTCTAAATACTCGAAAACCACCCTCTTCCTCCTCCAATAACTTCTCAAAGCCCAACCACACCCAGCCCAATGGAAAAACCTTGTCCTTAAGCATATCGAAGAATAGCTAACAACCATAAATGAACTAGTGTAATTAGGAGGAATGGTGGAGTTAGTTATGCATAATTTTTAATGATAACTGCTACAATAAAATTTATCATAAAATTAATAATTTTATTAAGTATACTCCACACATGAACAATGTCTTGAAATCAGCTAAAAACATCAATTGCGAATACTCTTACAATACATCCCCAAGTAAATAAAAAAATAACCCTGAAAATATATCCTATCGTAAGACATAGATCATTCACATATGCAACTAGAAAGGACTCAAGATATTAGAATGGTTTAATAACAAAGGCATTCGAAGGACGGATCCTACCTAAATTCTAGAAAATGTAAGAGAGATGCAAAGAAAGAAAATCCTAATAGAGCGAGAAAACGTAAAACCCTTCGAGCCCCATAAAACAGAGAATGACCTCCTTAAGCGAAGGCTACAGAGAAGAATTACTATAAACATCTGATACTTTCATTTTTAGCTCCAACAATAAATTGAATTTTATAATAGTCAAGGAATGGCATAACACCAAACACTCACCAAATAATCACCCTTCCCCATTAAATGTAAATCTCACTTTACTCAGCCGTCTAAGGATGGATTCTCATCGCAACCAACCTCCATTAAGAGATACAGTAGGATGATGTGTTTGATTCATTCAGCAAATATGGAGAAATCAAAAGTCTTCACCTCAACATGGACAGAAAAACTGGCTATGCAAAGGGCTATGCACTGATTTAGTACTCTAATTTTGATGAGGCACAATCTGCTATAAAAGAGATGAATGGGTAATAGCTCTACGAGAAGAAAATTTCAGTGGATTGGGCATTCCAAGAGAAGGCACTGGTTTAAAAAAAGAAAAAGCAATGATAGATAAACATTTGATTGAAAAGTATCAAGTACAGGATATAAAAATCAGATTGTGGGAGGATTGATTTCCTCTTCAATATATGATTCATACTAATCTTCATAGAGTTGATCGTCGTATAGTATATCGAAATTAAGTTTAAGGCGATTTTTCAGCTCTGCCTGCATTTACTTCTGACATTTATACTCCCTTCTGACTGTATATACATCCTACTCGAGACTTTTTTAGTCGTAGTTGAAGCTAAGGCCATCGGCTGATGATATAATAGAGTTATCAGCATCAAATGAGTTTTAGGCCTTCATTTATCTGTATTTTCTATATAATTTTCTTTCGTTTTTCCTAAGTTTGTCTACTTATTAACCCATTTTAGATTATTCTTATGGTCCAGATGAAACCCGACCATTAATGACATCGTCATATATCTTTTAAATGTCGATTCCTTATCTTTGCAGAACCACTAGTACTGATAGAAACTATTTATTTCTTTTTGCATAAGCCTGCATCTTATGAATGCACTCAGCTAACTTTATATTCTTCCTTTAAATTTATTAATTACAGTTGCAATTTTTACGCATGAATGGAGAGGACTAAGCAGTTAGAGTCAATATTTACGTATTTACAAATATGTTATCTGTTTTATTGTAATCGTTGGAACGAGTAAATTAATTATTCTTAGGTGATCTGCCACAACCTATTTCTTTTGCCTATTTGGCTAAAGATTTTCTGATTTATTGAAGCTGAAAATCAAGTTAACCTTTTTCCTTTTGAGTCTTTTCTATTTGCTTTTGGTCGAGCATAGCGCGAATTGCTTTTTTCTTCAGCTCTACCTGTAGATTGGATAGTTCTTATGAAATATCTGCGAATTCCTTCTTAACATTTGAAATTTTAATCTATTCTCTCCTCGTAAGACAATTATTAAACATTTTTATAAAATTGTTTAACTCTTATTGACCTGTCGAATCCCTCGCTTTCCCTTAGTTTTTCCCTTTGAAGCTTGATAAAAACTTTTACAGCTCACCCATGAACATATCTTAGGACTTAATACTAGTTAACTCTTCCAAATGGTTGGTGATACTTCTTAATTTGACAGTAAGCTGTGCCCATGAAGTATTCGCACTCTGAGCCTTATTTGTATTTTAGGCTCCTCGCTGTAGGGTAAGCTTGGTTTTTTGTTTGAAATCCATATTGTTAATGTTTATGGGCTTAAATACTCCAAGATGATGATTGTTGTGTTTTTATGGAGTATGAGAATTTCGACGGGATTTGGAACCATGTATGTTGATTTTATCGCTACTAAGTGTCCTGTATATTTCTGTTATCTTCTTTAGCCGGGCTTGGTTGAGATAATAGGAAGGGAGGGAGGCTGACTTCTTGAACTTCTCGTATTTCACAGTAGCCTACTGCATTAGCTGCTGCTATTTTCTTGTCATCTACATTGTCTTGCTGTAGTGCGTTGAGTTTGACTTCACGAATTGCTTTGTAGTCTTCATTATTCTTCGATTTCTATTATCTTTTTTTTAAAATTGCACGAGTATTAGAAAGTATTTGAAACAAATAAATAGAAAGATAAAAAATCAATGCTGAAGTACTCTTCTGAATTATTAAAAAAGTCTTTTCCCCTCTTTCTTTGCTTTAGTTTACTATACCTATACTTTCTCCTTTTTGTTATTCCCTGAGCGGTTTGTAACATATTTCGAATATTTATCATTAAGGCTTTCATCTTCATTTATCTTCTTTTTCCTCTTTCCTGAGCTGCCTTCACGAAATTTTATTTAATTATCCATCATACGACTTGACTCAATTTTCCCAAACGTATACTTTTTCTATTACTATTCATGACTTCTGTTGGTCTATGAGTAGTCCTAAGCAAATTTGACCTTCTTCAAAAGGAACTATTTCTATATTGAAGGGGTGTAGTTATGTTTATTATTTTCTTTAGCAATCATGTCCCCATCAAACATGCTTGACATGGAGCTTTCATACTATTTCTATTGAACTTTACTCGTCTTGGATAAATCAAGCATTCTCACTTTGTCTCTCTCTTAGGATTTGTAGTTTTCAGAAGATTGTTTGCTGTTTTTATTACTTGCAAATTGTGGAGCCTCCTTCCATGAATCAACGTAAGGAATGTGCTCATCGACTTGTTTGGATTATGCCATTTACATCTCAATGGTTTTATCGTGAATGGGAATTGATGGATTAGAATTGGACATAACTTAGTGTACATTGAGTTGAAAAACTTATCCTGGATACTGCTGTGAAGAATGACTCGAACGAAATTGTGATTAAACTTCTCCACGTTATGAGGCTTACTGCATCTTTCTTAGTTATTCAATTTGGCTTGAAAAAGGTTTTGAATTTGTGTTTTCTTATGGTTGAGGTGCTATTTCACTTTTTATGGGAAACTGCTCTGGCTAATAATAATAATTGGGGTGAGAATGTTGAATTGGTTTGATTAGAGTCTGAGTAACTACCTGCTCAATAGGAAGCACATCCTTAGCTTATGCATTTCTATATTAAATTCTTACATTAACTGGCTTTATTTGATGTTATTCATTCGCTTTTTAAATATTCATTCCAAATACTTTAACCTATGATTGGTTTGCTCTTTGTTCTTCAATGTTTTTATTACGGATATTTAGTGCCTTATTGAATTAGTTATGATGGAGAGAGTTTGAGGCAACCCTCTCGAGAAATCCTTGGCTTCCAATCAAAGGGATTTTTTGTTAATTTGGCTTAGTTAACATAATCCAATCGTCAAGGAAGATACTGTTGTTTCGACAATACTATTATATTATTTCTTCCCCTTCTTAATATGATTTGACTGCGCTAAGCCTTTTCAAAAAGTCATTATAAAATCCTCCTTTAACTGAATTAGATACTGCTCGTATGATGCTTTTGATACTTTAGATCCTTTTGGAATTGATATCCAAATTCTCAAATAAATGTTTGATTTCAACATTTTATGATTATCCTGTCCTCAACATTCTAGAAGATGGTTAATTACAATCGAGTTGGTTGTTACTCCACACCTTTGGGACCCCTCCCTATGTAAAATAGACCGTATCTTCTTGGCAGAGCAAGGCACCAAAGATGTAACTCATTATTCGATAGCCTGCGAATACAGCCTTGAGAACAATTAACCCATCTCGCATACTCAGCTTCTGGTGAAAATCCAGCAAAGAATACGGCAAATATTCAACCATGAGCAAAGTCCGAGGAGACTGTGAGCATATGCTTTTTTCTTCTGTGTAAATTCCATAAATTCCAGCGAGAAATGCTCTATTAAGCCTTCGAAATTGATAAATCTGCAAATTTTGCTGAGTAAAAGCCTACTAGTGCTTAAGAGTAAAGACCATATAGCAACGGGATGAAACACGATCTTCCCAGAGTTTGAATTCCCCTCGATCCTCTAACTCAGAGAACTGATTAGGCTCTAGCTTTAGAACTAAGGAAGAATACTCTTGTGATTTGGATGAGCCCATGGGATTGAGGCTATATTAGTTATTATTACTAACAACTAAAGAAAATGAATTAATACTAAGCCTATAATACTACAATCAAATAAATATCTTTGATTTGTAACTCTTACCCTTCTTCTTCAGGTGTATACTACGATGATTTTAGATCTATAACTGTAAATTCAAACGAATCTCTGATTTATTTATAGTGGTGTCCTAATGTAAGACCATCTCGTTTGAAGAGTATTTCTTTAAGGCTCTCTTTGACATCTTGCGTAGATGGTTCGTAAAGGCCTCAGTCTATCGATTTCTCTTCTCATCCTACGTTGATCTATATTCATATTAATGTCTTATTTCATCAATTCTTTTGTTGCCTTTACACTCTGCTGAGGAATTCACCTTTTTTAACTTGCTTTTATGCGCTTAGCATTTACGACGAAGCTATTGGATTATATTAAGCTATTTTTTTGGTTGGCTCTAGCCACCTTCCTTTCGCTCGGTTGAGGGATTATATATGCCTAGTAAATTCGAAGATAGATTTATTGCAGGCAGTTTGGAAATAAGGTTATGTGATTGACTGTTGCTTTGGCTACGATAATATCCGAGAGATTTTTGCGACTTTACTCTTTAAACCTCTTTATTTTAATTTTAGGAAGGCATGGTCAGTATTTTCTCACCTTGAAAAATTTATTTAGATTTTATACTGATTTTCTTCTTAGGCGCCATCTTGACCTCCTTTTCGCAACTCGTAATAATCGGTAAGTATTGCCTCTATTAGCTCATTGCTGAGGTTTACTCAGTTATTTTCTTTTTCTTTGATCTCTCATCATCGTAAGTACTTTTTGGAAGACTTACAGTTTGTTAGTCAAAGTTAATGACCTTAAGGAGTTTGAACTGGGAGAGCTGGGAATGAAGGCCTATTTTGTACTATTCGCATTTTCTCTCGACTGATTTCAAAGCTAGTAGTTTATTAGTGGATGGCCTATCCTCAACTTTTTTGCAGAGACAGTGTGCAATAAACGAAGATAGCTCTGCAGAGTATGTCTAAGAGATAGGCTTGTATCTTCCCTTTGTAATCTTCTTGTAAAGGCCCTCCATATCTTGTGCTTCGAATGGAGGGTGAAACGTACACATTTCATAGATGAGGCATCCAAAAGACCAAATATCAGCCTTGAATCCATAAGGCTAGTCCCTCCAAATTTACGGACTCGCATAGTATGGCGTTCCAGTTTGAGTGAAGGCTAAATCTTGTTCTCCTTGAACTTTAGAAACATTCATATCTCCTATCTTATATCGCCCACTAGAAATGAAGATATTAGCTGTCTTGAGGTCTCGATGCAGTATTCCCTTCTCGTGCAGTAAGTGAAGTCCCTCCAATATGTCGATTGCAGCCCTCCAGATCTCCCCCTCGCTGAAAGGCACTCCTTACAAAGAACTTTGCCTTTTTATCAACTGTTGCAAATCTCCACCATCTTCATTAATCAAACCGTACTTGCCCACTACATTACGATGCATAGAAATTTACGTTATTCATCGAAAAATGCATCACGGTACTAGAGGATAAAAGATGAGCGTATTGACGCCAATATCCTGACTTAGTTTAATGCATTATTTTTCTATTTCAAGCTGAGGACAGATAATTTGACCTTTAATACATATTGGCGTACCTTCTTAAGAGCATATATCTTGCCATCTTTATTTCGTTTGACCTTGTATACTGAGCTAAAACTACCCTCTCCGATCTTCTATAGAGGGGTAAAATCGCCGATTCGCTTGCATGTTTCAGAAACATCTGTCTTATTCATTAAATATTATTATAATTAGTATAGAGTAAATAAATCACGTTCAATCATCAGTCTATCTTTTATGACTATTTATACAAAATATTACTTACGTATGACTTATAAATACTCAATAATACTCAAATTGTAATATGAAGAATTATATGCGAGTATTCACAATCACGGCAATTATCGTCATTCTTGCTTTAACAATAGTATTTCACTTTGCCCTGCTCTACTGCTTTGATCCTTCTTTTTGTCATTACTCAGTCTCTTCCTACCCTCAATCACAACTCGCATTCAGAATGAAAAAAATTCTTTCGCCAGATCCCAATACATTCAGGCAGATCCTTATTGTAGCAAATTATTGGCTCATAGTATAAGTTGTTTTCCTCATGTATATTGTAATCAATTTCATCCGTAATAACTTAAGAGAGATAGTTAAAATATGCATCCTTTCAATATTTATCTTATTTGGCATTTTTAAGTACGATCAATACATTCAAGAGAACGGACATATTAATTTTTACTAATAGGGAATGTTAATATACTCGCAAATAAGAAGACACCTTTAAAAATTAATCAACAAATACATACATGTTAAATGAATATCCCCCGTTTCATGAATAATGATAGTATATTTGTTTATATATGTATCTTTACGATCATCTTGGTGACGCTTGAGACTCCTTGTAGAATTATTTAAATAATCTTATATTTTTATCCATGAATTTTTGCTTTACTCCTTATTCTTGACAACGATCCT
>JACCDV010054011.1_pt1 | contig 10957 bp, 7 predicted proteins | sample 7446131 | NCBI WGS metagenome assembly JACCDV01 (sample SAMN15323448, study PRJNA562643) | freshwater metagenome | isolation source: river surface water | place: USA:Blue River Watershed | collected 2017-08-17
AAAAATAGAAGTCAAAAAAATCCCTTTTCACAAAAAAATTTCATAGAACTCTATAAAAACCTTGAAAACATTTCTGTAGATCATGCTATCTTTGAAAAAAGTAAAAAAATAGCTATGACAACAACCAACATGAACTGGATGGATATTGGAAGTTGGGATGCTCTTGCAAAAGCATTTCCAAAAGATAAAAATGGAAATGTAACCTCTGGAGATTATTTTCTTTTTGAAACTAAAAACTGTGTGATTGATGCAGGTGATAAATTTGTAGCAACTCTTGGTCTTGAAGATTTAATTGTAGTTACTGTAGACAACTCTGTTCTTGTTTGCCACAAAGACAAAGCTCAAGAGGTGAAAAGAGTTGTAGAGTTTCTCAAAGAAAAGGGCAGAATCGAATTCCTATAAAAACATTTTTCAACTTCAACTCAAATTGCACTAGAAAAAGATTTAAGTTTTTTCTGAAGATGTTTTATTTCTTTTTTGATTCGTTCTTTTTCTTCACACAAAGCTTTTAAGCGTTCTTCATACCCATAAACTAGAGCAGACTGAATAGATTGATTGCTATACCCTTGCTGTAAAAGTATCATGAAAGGATCAGTCTTATTTCTTAAAATTAGAGTGTCTAGGTTTTTAACTCTTTCCTGAAGGCGCAAGAGCTCCCTCGTCGTTTCCTGAAATTTTGAAAAACACAAAGGACCAGATGGAGCAGAAAAAATATCAACAGGGCTACGACGTAAAGGAGACGGAGTTCTTAAAGATCTTTTTTTAAAGGTTAAAGTATAATCTTCACCTGGAGTTTTGAAAGTTCTTTCTAATTCTTCACGATTCATTTTTAATAATTCTTGAGGACATTTTTCGCAAGCCTCGCAAAGATTTTTAAGTACTACTTTTGCATTTTTAAGTTTTCTCTCTTCAGATTTTTCAATAAGCCACTTAAGAATACCTAAATAAGTCACTTCTCCTTTGCTCACATGTTGATAGAAACAAGTTTCATTATACTGACAGCCATTCAATTCATTCTTACAGGGAGATACCTTGAAGTTAACATGTCTTTGACTACTCTTTAGTTCTTTTTTCCCATGAGCAAAACTGCAATTTTTTCCATATTTGCAGTCACTATTTCCATAATTTTTACATAGCTCTGTCTTGTACTTCGGTGAATATATATCAGTACTTCTTCCACCTTTTGAGCTAGCTAGCAATATTTGACCAAAAAATATAAAAAAGAAAAAAAGAATACTTTTGAATTTAAAAGAATTTTTGAAATAAACCATGGAGCTTATCTTCCTTGAATAATAAATAAAATTGGAATACTAAGTAGTATGGTATCACAAACTCCTTGTTATGTCTACTGTTCGAGTAACCAAGATTTTTCGCTCGCAAAGCCTTTTTTATTTTGAGAGCTTTTTTGGAGATGAGAGTAAAAGACAAGAGGAAACTAAAAAATGATCTCTTCCAACCAAAATCTTAAAGAGTCACTTTTCTCACTTTAAAAAAACGTCCTTTTATTTTTTCTTCGGTGAGAATTTTATAGGCCAAAGAAGATTTTTCTTTTTTTATAGCCACAAAAGTATGGAAATCAAAAATATCAATTTTCCCAACATCAGAGCTACCAAGTTCTTTAGAAGCTGTAAGAGCTCCTAAAATATCTGTTGGTCTCACTTTGTTTTTACGACCACCTGAAATTGAAAAAGAAACCATTGGCGCTTCATATGATCCTGATGATTTTTCTTTGAAATTAGGTTCAATGAGCTTAACCTCTTTTTTTTGGTAAGCTTCAATATTAGTGATGCGATTTTTGTCTCTTCTTGTACAAAGATTCCATGCCAAACCACTTTGCCCCGCTCGCCCTGTACGCCCAATTCTGTGTACATGAACTTCTGGGTCTCTTGCCAGATTATAATTCACAACAGCTGTTAGATCTTTAACATCAAGACCTCTAGCTGCCACATCCGTAGCGACAAGAATCGAAAGACTCTTCTGAGTAAAAAGGGTTAGAACATCTGTTCTTTCATACTGATCAAGATCACCATGGATAGCTAAAGCAGAAAATCCTTCTTTTTTTAGGCCTTCAGCTAAGTCATGACACCCTTGTTTTGTTTCACAAAAGACAATTGTTGATTCAGGTTTTTTTGAGCTGAGTAAAGATTTTAAAACAAAAAATTTATTGTCATCTTCTGTTTTAAAGAATATTTCTTCAATTTTTAAAGGCTGAGCTTTGCTTTCAACCCTAATTGTCTCTGCATTTTTTTGATATTTCTGTGAGAGATTTTTAATGTTCTCAGGATAAGTGGCCGAGAAAAGAAGAGTTTGTCTGTTTTCGCAAGGAAGACAACTGACAATAAAATCAAGGGAGTCTGAAAACCCCATATCAAGTATCCGGTCAGCCTCGTCAAGAACTAGGGTTTTTAATTTCTTTAGATAGAGTGTTTTTCGACCAAGATGATCTTCCAAACGCCCAGGAGTTCCCACAATACAATGCGCACCATGCTCTAAAGAAGCTGCTTGGGGTCCAAATGGAAGCCCCCCACAAAGAGATACAACTTTTACGTTACCCATGAGTCTTGCAAGTTTTCTAATTTCCTTAGCTACTTGTTCTGCTAACTCTCTTGTAGGGCAGATAACAAGAGCTTGGACGTTTTTTTGCGAAGAATCAATTTGTGATAACACTCCAAGGGCAAAAGCAATTGTTTTACCACTACCAGTGTTTGCTTGAGCAAGAATATCTTTACGAGCTAGGATTAAACCAAGTGATTTCTCCTGAACAGGAGTCATCGTATGATAGCCTAGTGACTTTAAATTATCTAATATTTCTGGTTTTAAGTTGAGTTGAGCAAAAGATGTCATTTTTAAGGAAACTCTCTTTGATGTATAAAGGATAGATCATAATATTTTTTGTAACAAACTTAAAGGGCTAAATCCTAACACCCCTATATCCTAGTGGAATATCCATCGCTCCTCTTTAAAAAACCTCCGTAATTTCCCAAATAGTTTTTTGACATTAGACCTGTTAGAAACCTTACATTCGCTAAGAAGAAGAAGAATCTATAGCTATGGGTAAAATATGTCTCATTTAAAAAACTGGGTGTTCTATCCACTCCTCGAACGCTTTTTTATCTTCCTTATTTTTAGCCAGTTTTTTAGCTATTCACTTCTCGCTCAAAAACTTGAAGATCCATCTTCAAGCTATAAGCCAACACAAATAACAGAAATCTTAGAATTTAAGGATATCTCTTCTAGCTACACTGTTGGTTACGGGTATGAAGAAACAGGACGACAACTGATTCCTCTTGCTATTTATGATAAAACGTTTCCAAACTTTGGAAACAGGAAACAAATTCTACATCTCCTCTTAGCTTCTATTGGGGTTGGAGATTTCAACTTGAATGAAATTATCTCAAAAGTAAAAAAACATCACCACAAGAGAAAAAGAAAAGTCCTAAAAGATTTAATCGCAGATGATTTTTTAAAAACAATCAAAAAGAAAAATTCCAATATAATCTACCCTCACGATTGGTGGAAAAATCCAAATTTAAAATGGAAAGAAAAATGCAAAAGTATTTTAGAAGAAGAGAAACCAAAGCGAATTCCGCTTGATTGTCTTGTCTTAAAAAGATCCTCTTTTGAGGATCGTATTGCAAAAAAAGTTCATAGCATTGTTTTTCGCTTTCTTTTTGAAGAAGACACTTGGATTGATGTTCAAAAAGCATCTTATTTTTATAGAAAAGATGACGGGAACTATGAACTCATAGTTTCTGAAAAAGAAAAAAAACTAGCACCCACTAAAATTATCGACCTAAGAGGGTATAACAGCTCCTTCAAAAAAGCTTATTCCTGGAGTATTCAAACAACTCTTCTGAAAACATTAATCAGTCAAATCCCCCTGCCTCCTTATCCTCAAATCGTTGTTGCTATTCTTGAAAATTTTTTCAACTACATTGAAGTTTTGACTTTATTTAAACAATCAGAAGCTCTCATTTTGCTCATTGAAGCTTACCATGGAAATAAAAACTCCCCTTTTTATGGCAACTTAAATGAAGATCAAATTAAATATTCGATCAGATATTTAAGAAGAGGAGAAGTTTTTATATCTTCTGTCATAAAAAATATTTTTCAAAAAAAAGAACTTTTAGCTGATAACTATTTAAAAAGCTGTGATGAAAAATCTAAAAAAAATTTCAACTATCTTGAAAAAAAAGGATATGATTTAACACAACTTGGAGAGTCTTATGCTTTAGCTTCAAAAAAAGATGAAACAGGAAAGCTAGAAGAACTCAAAGTTTTCTCTCTCTTAAAAAGAAAAACCTTTAGAAGAAGACCTCATTCTGTTGTTGATTTTCTAAATCCAAAAAAAGATTATGCTAAGCGAACTATTTTAAATGGACTTTTAGTTGGGATGAATTTTATTTATATTCCTATTCCTGTCGTACCAACACTAATTAAACTTTTTTATAAAGAACTTTTCATCAGAGAAATGCAACGCTACCAAGCTCATGAAGGCGGCTTTCGAAGCTTCACAGACTATCACAGAGATGAAATCAAAAAAGCTTTAGAAGATCAAAATGTAGACCCTAGTAAAATTGAACAGTATATGACCTCTATTTATGAAATCATAAAGCTAAGAAGTTTAAACCCTCTTATTCTAACCCAAGAAGAAAGAGAAGTCAGAAAAAAACAAAGTGAACAGTGGATTTCATCACACTACAAGAACTATACGCCCTTTTGATCCCTTCAAGTTCCAAAATGAGACCACTAGATAGTTTCATTTTGTTACCACACATCTTTTTGTGACCAATTTTTTCCACAATTTTCATTAATCTTTACAAACTAACCACCAAAAAAATCATTTCAAACTAACGGCACAATACTTGCTTAATATAAAAGTAGATTAACCGCACACAAAAAAAGAAAGGGTCACTATGAAACTCAAAATGTACACATCACTTCTAGCTCTTTGTCTTGCAGGATCTAGTTTTCTAAAAGCAAGTGTGCCTTCTGATCGCATTTACATCGAAAAAGTAAGTGCCATGGGAACTGGCTGCCCAAAAGACACAGCTTTCATCAACATCTCCCCAGACAAACAAGTGTTCACTGCCATCTTTAGTGCTTTTCAAGCTGTTATCGATCCTTTTTCTCCAGCAACAAGTTATGCAGATCGTCAAAAAAGATGTGATCTTGCTGTAAAAGTGAATGTTCCACACGGATGGCAGTTTTCTGTTTTCCAAGCTGACTATGAAGGTTGGTATGATCTTCAAAGAGGTATCACAATGACTCAAACATCTACTTACCACTTCCAAGGTAACGATCGTCACGGAAAGAGATCCGTTATTTCTGCGGATTCAAGAAATATTAGTGGTAACTTCCATTTTATCGATGAAGTCGGTGTGAGCTCTGTAGAATGGTCTGATTGCGGAGCACCAAGAAACATGTTCATCACAAGTGAACTTAGACTAAGCAGCACAAATCAATCAGCTGTAGGTGTTGCTGGGATCGATGCCATCGAAGGACAGTTCAAGTTGAAGTCTAGCTTTGGTATCCGTTGGAGACAATGTCGTAGATAAATTTTTAGACGTTAAATCGAAACTCCATAACATCCCCTTCTTCTACCAAGTACTCTTTACCTTGGTTTTGAAGAAGGCCTTTTTCTTTTAGAGCTGTCACTGTTCCACAGGTTTCTAGGTCTTTAATTTTATAAACCTCAGCACAAATAAAACCTCGTTCAAAGTCTGAGTGGATAACCCCTGCAGCCTGAGGAGCTTTTGTGTTTTGTCTGATAGTCCAAGCTCTAATTTCTTTTTTGCCTGCTGTAAAATAAGTTCCAAGCCCAAGAAGATTATAACCAGAACGAATGAGACGAGATAAACCAGACTCTTTTAGTCCAAGGCTTTCAAGAAACTCAGTTTGCTCTTCTTTTGGAAGAAGACTTAGTTCATGTTCAATTTTTCCTGAAAGAACGATGGATGAGGCTTTCGTTTCTTTTGCAAATTTTTCTACTGCTTCCACATAAGAATTTCTTCCATCTCGTTCGACCATAGACTCTTCGTCCACATTGCATACGTAGACAACAGGCTTTGCTGTGAGCAAATGAAGGTCCCTGTAAGCATCTAGAATTTCTTGAACAGTTTTATAAGGTTCTTTATCAAAAAGACGAGCTGGCTTAAGCTCTTGCAAATGAGTATGAAGAGCTTTTAACATCCCTAAGATTTCGATTTCTTTTTTAGTTCCGCCTGATTTCATAAATTTTTCGTAACGCTTCAAAGTGTTTTCCACTGTTTCGTTGTCACAAAAAATAAGCTCATTTTCAATGATATCGATATCTCTTAGTGGATCTATTTCACCTTCAACATGTATCACATCAGAATCTTGAAAGCATCTCACCACATGAGCAATCGCATCGACAGAACGAATATGGCCAAGAAATTTATTTCCAAGGCCTTCACCTCTCGAGGCTCCTTTTACAAGACCAGCAATGTCTACAAACTCAACGCTTGTTGGGATAAGACGCTCTGCTTTGATGTACTTGTTAATAAGAGCTAGTCTTGCATCGGGCACAGCAACACGCCCAACATTAGGCTCAATAGTACAGAATGGATAATTCTCAGAACCCACATTAGCACTTGTCAGTGCATTAAAAATTGTTGATTTACCAACGTTAGGAAGGCCTACTATGCCACAATTAAAACCCATTTCTAGCTCCGCATATTAATATAGTCGAGAGGGAGTCCCAAATCATTTTCTTTAAAATGAGAAATCACCACCTGAAGTTCATCTATTTTTTTGCCAGTAACACGCACAAGCTCTTCTCTCACTTGTGGTTGAACTTTTAAATTTAAGTCCTTAATAGCTTTCACAACTTTCTTAGCTTCTTCTTTCGAAAGGCCTTTTTTTAAAGTAACCTCTTGCCTAAGAATCCCACCAGAGCCAGCTACTTCAGTTGCATAAACAAGACAGCGACAATCAAGCCCTCGTTTTGCTACTTTAGTTTCAAGCAAAGATTGAATCGCTCTCAGTTTAAGTTCATCGTCTGCTATGATTTTAATTTTTTCGCCTACTTTATCGAAGGAAACTTCTGACTTTCCACCTTTAAAGTCAAATCGGTTAGAGATTTCTTTACTTGTCTGATTGACAGCGTTATCAATCTCTTGCAAATTAACCTCACAAACAATGTCAAAAGATGCCATAAAGGGCTCCTATAAATTCTATGAATTCTATTTAGACTATGAATCATGCTCGAAAGCAAAGACTCTAAAGGGATCCTAGAATGAAATCGCATCTCACTTTAAATAGAATCCCCTAAGTAGGACTTAAAGCACCAAAAATGTGGGTCAGTACCAATGAATTTGAATAGTCTCGATGAAATAAAGCACTATATCATACAAAATTTTAAGCTTGAAGACTTAATTAAAGAAGACTGCGACATTAAAAAAAGTGGCTCACGCCTCATGGCTTGCTGCCCTTTTCATGAAGAAAATACTCCAAGTTTCTACATATTTTCAGACCATTATCACTGCTTTGGTTGTAAAGCACATGGAGATGCCATTAGCTATGTGAGGGAAAAGAAAGGTCTTGGTTTCATAGAAACCCTTGAATATCTAGGAGCTAAACTAGGAGTTGATACAAGTCCTCTCAAAAAAAATAAGATCGACAAAAGAGATTGGGAAAGCAAATCAAGACAACTGAGAGCTTACCAACTCACGCAAGATTTTTTTGTAAAACAGCTTTTTAGCCCCTTAGGAAAAGAAGCTTATGTCTATATAAAAAAAAGAGGCTTTAGTGACGAACAAATAAAAGCATATGGGTTTGGCTTTGCTCTAAATTCTCCAAATGCTCTTGCTCAGTACCTACAAGAAAAAGGCTTTAACGGCTCTGAACTTGAAGAGTATTCTCTTGTGAATAATGGTGGAGAAAATAAATTTTATGATTTCTTCCGCGGTCGAGTCATGATCCCTGTTCGTGACATCCAAGGAAGACTCATCGCCTTTGGTGGAAGAACTCTTTTGCCAACAAGCCCCCAGAAATATAAAAATAGCCGCTATGACAAAAAATATTTTCTCTTTGGCCTTGAGCACGCTCACAAGGCAATCAAGAAAACAGGCAAAGCCATTGTAGTCGAAGGCTACCTGGATGCTATGCGCCTTTGGAGCTTAGGCCTTGATCATACAGTCGCTTGTCAAGGCACAGCCTTCACTTTTGAACATATGCAACAGCTTAAAAATTTAGCCAAAGAAGTTTATGTTTTATTTGACGGTGATCGTGCAGGGAGATCTTCAGCCTTAAAACTTGTGAGTGATTCTCAAAGAGTAGATGGAGTTTCCTTCTACTTCACAGAGCTTCCAGAAGGAGAAGACCCTGATAGCTATACTGGAAAAAATGGAGTAGAAAAACTAGGTGAATTATTTGAAAAATCACCACCTCTTATTGAGTTTGTCATTAAAGATAAATTTGCGACAACCCCAGAGCAAAGAACCCCTGAACTTCTAAAAAATGAAATTCTTCCCTGGATCAAAAGCACAAAAGACCCTCTTGAACGAGCCTATTTCCTAAAAAAGGTATCAGAACTTTCTGGGTTAGACGAAGCTACTTTGAAATCTGGACTCTTAGCAAACCAACTTCCAGAAAAAAAATACGAGCGAGAACTTCCGCAAAAAATAGAGCTTGAAGTAAAAAAAGAACGGCGAGAAATCACTCCCTTTAAAGAGCTACCTCAATATGTGAAAGATCTTTTTGGACATCTCTATTTTTCTGAACAAAGAGACGAACTTGATCTTAAACATTTAAAAACACTTTTAACCAAACAAATTCACTTAGAATACCCCTGGTTTTCTTTAGCAGAAGAGCTTCTTTCCCACTTAGACAAAGGAGAGGGCCCTTGCTTCAAACAGGATCCTTATACCTTTCCTTCTGTGAATGACCCTGAAGCCCAAGCTTTTGTTTTTTATCTAAGAGAAAATAAAGGCGCTTTTAAATGCGATAATAGGGCTCATCTGATTCAAAAGCTTATGCGAGAACATGAAAAAGCAGGACTTCAAAAACAAATTTTCTCCTTAAGAGGAGAAATCCAAAAACAAAGCGAAAACAAGGGAGGCAAGTGTGAGCGTCAACTTCTTTTAGAAATAACAGAATTATACCGACGACTTACTAAACTTCAGCTGCCTCTCCCTTGATTCTCTAGAAAAAGCTCTTAGACTATGCCCTCGGCAAGTAGAAAATTTTCCACAAGCCCGCTGTAAAAAAATAAAAAACTTGATTCTGGCGCTGAGATACATTAAAAAGAGAGATTCTTTCCTTGTTCCTCTCACTCATAAAAATATGAGATAGGCTAAAAGCTTTAAGCCACAAAAAGAGTACTGAGCAAGGACCTCTTCTAAGGAGGACTCTTAATGTATTCTTTCATTTCATCTATATCTTAAATTTTAGGGATCACTCCCAGAATTATTGTAACTTTTTGCTAAAAGAAAGAGGGAAAAATGGCCTCCAAAAAAGAGACTGGAACGAAGAAAACTGCTCCTAGCAATATAAAAACAAGTACAAATAAAAAAGCTTCTCCCTCTAAAGCTGAATTAAAAGTTATTCTCCTATCATTAGTAGATCTTGCTTCAAAACAAAATAATTCTATTAAATACGCACAACTTGAAAAAAGTGTGAGCGCTTACGAAAACAAAGCAGAACTTCTTGAAGAACTGATGCATCACTTAGCAGAAGATGACATCGAGTGCCTAGAACAAGACTTAGGCATAGAAAAAGGAGAAACTACCCCACAAAAATTTGATCCGAATATAGAAGAAGACAATCTTGACGATGATGAAATCCTAGAACCTATCGACGACGATGACGATAAAGTTGAAGATGACGAAAGCTTTATTGGACCAACAGCTAGCCCTAAAGATTCTCATGACAAATTTATTGATGGCATAAGCCTTGACGAAGATGAAGTCTTCGCAAGCGTAGAAGATGACGAAGAAGATGAGGAAGAAGAAGAAGAAGAAGACGAAAATGCCCACGATCACGAAGAAGAAGAAAAAGATGCAGAAGAAAAGAAAAAAATCAAAAAGAAACTTTTAGCAGCAGATTCTTCTATTGGTCGTTCGAGTGACCCTGTTCGTATTTATCTTAGAAAAATGGGAAGTGTTGCTCTGCTTTCTCGTGAAGGGGAAGTAGTCATTGCTAAAAAAATTGAAGCTGCTGAAAATCACATCCTCTACAAACTGATTCATCTTGATCTTGGACTAGACACCATAACAGACACAGCAAAAAAATATCTGCACAACGAGCTTCGTATGAAATCTTGGATCAAAGGATTTGATGACGACGAAAGCTCTAACAACGAAGAACTTCACGAAGAAAAAATTCGTGGTCTCACAGAAGAATTTTTAGTGTTAGTGGATGTTTACAAAAAACTCCAAAATAAAAAAGGTCGTATTCAAACCCAAAGAAAAGAAGCTCTTCAAAAGATTTTTGAAAGCCTCTGCAACCTAAACATCAACCGTAAACTCATGCACTACACGGTAGAGATTCTAGCAAAGCATGCCATCACTCTCAAAGAAGCAGAAGATGATCTTTCTTACTGTGCAAGACGAGTGAACATGCCTCTCAAGGATTTGTCTAAGTATATAGCAAAGAATCCAAACAAACGTCCTGTTCACACTTCAGAAAGAGAGTGGAGCCGTATTGTTAGGAATTTCACAACAGCTCAGACCAACTCGAAAAAAGCTCTTGGAGAAACCAATCTTTCATCTGAGGTCCTAAAAGCTTCTTACGAAGAATTAGCCCTTATGCAGGAAGAAGCAGAACGCGCAAAAAGAGAATTGGTAGAAGCAAACTTGAGACTTGTTGTGTCTATTGCCAAAAAATACACAAACCGAGGTCTTCAGTTTCTTGATCTCATCCAAGAAGGCAACATCGGCCTTATGAAGGCTGTAGATAAATTTGAATACAGAAGAGGTTATAAATTTTCTACTTA
>JACCDV010187284.1_pt1 | contig 10957 bp, 8 predicted proteins | sample 7446131 | NCBI WGS metagenome assembly JACCDV01 (sample SAMN15323448, study PRJNA562643) | freshwater metagenome | isolation source: river surface water | place: USA:Blue River Watershed | collected 2017-08-17
ACGCGGCGTTCTGGTAGTTCTTTTCACAAACTGTTCGTACCTACAAAACCCCGAAAAGGGGTTTTGTTTATTCAGTTTTTTGAGGGCCGTGCCCCAAAAGGATGCGACCGCGTGGTATCATTTTTCCTATGTCAGGAGCGCTTCGAAAGCGGCGTTTTCTCTCGTATTTTCGAGGGGTTTTTTTAGTATCTGCGCTCTTTTTTCTTTCGTTCTCATCTATCGCTCACGCAGGTTTCGGTATCACACCACCATACGTAAAAAATGAGCGGCTTACTCGAGGGAGCACGTACGAACAGAAAGTAACGTTGGTTCGTTCAGACCCAACAGAAGATTTGAATGTTCAAATCACAATGAACATTCCTGAAGTACAGTCATGGTTCACTGTCGACAGGGGTACTGAATTTATTTTGCCAAAGGATGTAACACAGGTTCCAATTGTTGTTCGGGTACAGGTACCAGAGGACGCAGAGTATAAAGACTACACAGGGGGTATACGAATTCGTACGTCTCCAGTGAATCCTGATACAGGAGCTGGAGGTGTTTCAATTGCACTTGGTGCGCAAATAGACGTTGCGATTAAGGTCGTTGATAAAATTGAAGATTTCACCGTTCGCAAAATCAGGATAGCGGACCTCGAGGAGGGCCGGAAGCGTTGGGGACTTTTCTTCCCAGGAAAAATTCGTTTCTTTACAACAATAGAAAATACAGGAAACGTTCCGTACGGCCCGACCAAAGTGCAGTTCGATATTTACGATTCTGAAGGTGAAACGCTTCTCGAGACCACCTACAATAAAAACAAGATTAAGCGAATAGAGCCGTTCGCCATTGAGGAGGTCGTCGCTGAATTGCCGACACGACTTGGCGCGGGGAAGTACAAGGCTAAGTACACAATCTACAAAGGCGATGAGGTAGCGCAACAGAACGAGATCAACGTCAGTATTTCGAATGTGGGCGCTGTGCTTGGGTATACGGGGTACGGATTCGATGGACTACTTCTCACCGATTGGCTGAAGATTGCCGCGGTTCTTGGCATACCACTTCTGGTACTGATTGCGATCATCATATTCCTCGCGCGCCCACGCAAGCGACGCACACCACCGCCAACCTATGCGCCACCTTCATCACCCGATTGGGGACGACGTTCTTCGGCAGGTTCAACAGGGCATTTTTAAGACATGTATTTCAGGATTTATGCATCGGTCGTCGCGGTCCTACTAATCGCTTATGCGCTTGTAGCCTCACCGACATCCTCCCTTAAGGTGCTAGCGCGAGCGAGTACGCTTCCGACCACAATTACTATTTCTGTCTGCGGCGATGGTATTGCCTCCGATAGTGAAGTCTGCGATGACGGCGTTTTGAATAATGTTGGAGGCTACGGCTCGTCTACGGCTGAAAGAAAGTGCAACGCTGGGTGTCAATCGTTCGGTCCCTATTGTGGTGACGCGATTCTCCAAGTGCTCTATACCGAGCAGTGTGACGACGGAAACAATACGTCGGGAGACTTATGTTCAAGTGCCTGCATTCCAGAAACACCCGCAGGACCGCCGCCTGCAGATGATAGGCGAGGCAGTATTCCGTCATCAGGCGGTCCTGTCGGTTCCATACTTTCTGAGATTCAAACGCGGGTGGTCCTCCGAGGAAAGGCAATTCCGAACGCTGACTTAAATATTTTGGTTGACGGTGAACAAACAGCGAAGGTGAGAACAGATTCCAATGCCGATTTCTTTTTCACCTCAAACTCAATTACTCCTGGCACTGCAACCATTGGGCTCTGGGCTACTGACGCCGAGGGAGCAAAAACGATAACGACGACTGTAGTGTTTGAGGTCGTACAAAGCGCCGTTACAACGGTGGCTAACATCCTTATACCGCCGACTATCTCAGTGAGCGCTTCACAAGTGCCCGCAGGAACCCCGCTTACCATTTCTGGCGCTTCAGTCCCGAATGCTCGCGTGACGAGTGAAGTATCTGGAACTCCCGTCAGTGTATTTGGCGCGGACGTTTCTGAAGCGGGGCTCTGGTCACTTCAAATAGACACCAATTCATTAAAGGAGGGATTCCATACGGTAAAACCAAAGGTCGAACTCACGGCAGCGGAACGCTCTGGCTTCGGTCGAGCCGTCAGTTTTTATATTGGCGATGAGCCTCTGTCCGATATCGTTTCAACGGACGTAAACGATGACGGCAGAATAAACCTTGTCGACTTCTCAATCTTCCTCCTTAGTTGGGGAGAGGCCGATGTTCGTTTTGACTTCAATCAAGACGGCATTGTGAGTCTCGCAGACTTTTCGATACTCTTGTTTAACTGGACGGGGTAGTAGAAGTAGGCGATGTATCGTGCGCCCGCACGATACGCTTCGCAATCGCCGACTTGCACTACCCCGCGAGCTGAAAAAAACGAACGAAAAACAATGATTAACCGATATAATACACATATGAAGAAGTTTCTCGTGCCCCTCATGGTCTTCCTTGCGTTGCCACTGTCGGCGGATGCGGTACTTTTGTACGCGGAAAGTTCGGGCGACGCATACGGTCCCGGGGATACATTTGTTGTCACGGTTCGGCTTGATAACGAAGACGATTGCATTAATGCGGGGAAAATTGTTCTTGAATACCCGCACGATGTTGTGAAGCCGGTTGATTTCAGTCGAGGAGGTTCTTTGTTCACGTTGTGGGTGTCAGAACCTAACCTTCTGACGTCGAAAGGCGCAGTCGTGTTTGAGGGTGGAATCCCAGGAGGATACTGCGGTCGTATTCAGGGTGACCCTTCACTCAGTAACACGGTGGGGAAGGTCGTTTTCACGGTTCTCAACAATAAGTCGTCGTCAATTACAATTTCGCCCTCAAAACAATCTGAAATTTACATCAGCGATGGCCTCGGTACAAAGGCAGAACTTTCAGTGACCCCGCTTTCGATTTCCATTCTTCCCGAATCTGTTGGAGCGGAAAATGCGTGGGTACTTGAAGTAGAAGATGATTCTCTACCACCAGACGCGTTTACGGTCCGCGTCGAATCAACAGAGGGAGTATTTAATGGAAATTACTACGCTGTATTTTCGACTGTCGATAAACAGAGCGGACTCAGTCACTATGAAATCCTTGAACAGGGGATATGGAGGAAGATAGAAAGCCCCTACAAACTAAAAGATCAGGCTCTCGAATTTCCTGTAGTTATTCGAGCAGTCGATAAAGCTGGGAATACCATTGAAGGGGTCTTTGATAAGTCAGTGGTTCCCGAGCGAAAGGCGACAGGGACGGAGGTCTTGATTTCTATAATATTTATGGTACTATTGGCACTAGGAGGGGCGCTCGCTCTTTTCATCGACAAAAAGATGAGAAAAGCTTCCCCGAAGCCATGAAATACTTCATATTTGCAGTATTTACGCTCTTCATATTCAGTCCAACGGCATACGCGGCCGAGGGCTCGCTACTATTGATTCCTGAAAGCGGGACGTATCCAATCGGCCAGACTTTTCAAGTTTCCGTCTATGCCGACCCAGACGATGTAACGGGGAAAGCAGCTGAGGCGGATATTCGTTTTAATACAACGCTACTTGAAGTAGCTGCCATTTCAACCGCGAACTCCGCACTCACGCTCTGGTCAGTAGAACCGACGTATTCGAACGAAGAAGGAGTTGTCCGTTTTGCAGGATGGTCGAACGAACCATTTCTCGGAAGGAACTTGCTTCTCACAATTACATTTCGTCCAAAAGCAAGTGGAACGCATTCCGTTCGAGTTGATTCTGGGGCACTGCTTCAGAATGACGGACGGGCAACAAACATTTTGACTCGCCTCGGCACAGGTACGTACGTTACTGAGCCTGAGTCAGTTGCCACGGCGACGGGCGATGGGGTAGTGCTTGGCGCAAGTACGGAAACCGAAGACGCGCCGCCTGATGCTCCTCGCGTGACCACACACACAGAAAATTTACGGAGCGGCGACGTTCTCGTACTTTCCGGTTCTGGTCCTGCTGGTGGACGGGTCAACATTTGGCTCGAAAAGGAAGGCGAGAATGCCGTTCGCGACAGTGTTTCAGTGTCTGACTCCGGAACATTTGTCTACACGTCAAAAAATAGAATAGAAGCAGGTACCTACCGTCTGTGGTTTGAGGCGTATTCCAAGTACGGCGTGCTTTCACCAGCTACGGACGTGGAAATCATTACAGTGATGCCCTACGGTATCGATTTAGTGGCAGCCTCAGCGGTGAACGTTCTCACTACTCCCGTTTTTGTAGGCCTCGCTCTTCTCGTCTTTGGATTTTTATTTGGATACCTCGCGTATCGCGTGGTTACGGTGCGGACGTAGTTGCTTCTTCGGCGTATTTGCCGAGCGCCGTCAAAAGAATACTTAAATCTTCAATATTGACCTTTTGGTCGGCATTTATATCGAACCGTTCTTCATACGGCGATAGCATCTTCACCATCAAAATTGAGACATCTGCCAAATCAACAACTCCATCGTTGTTGAAGTCAGAGCGTTCTGAGACGACATGTATTCCGCCACCTCCGCCCCCAACGACTGATTGTGAAGCAATTTTGGGATGAACAGTATATTCATCGCCCGCTGTTCTCAGTCTTGTTCCTTGTCCATCGCTCGCAAAGGCTTCCAGTTTTGAAAATGATACGACTGCCTCCGCGCCCGTCGAGCTTGCGACAGTGATTCTAAACAGTTCCGCACCTTTCAGAAGTCCATTCTGGTCGTTGGTACCGCCAGCAAAAACTATTTCTCCAGGCGTCGATACAGCGGGCTCAGTAATCCAAACATTTACAGCAGGGGACACGGGCTTTTCTACGACGAGTTCGATTAAATCATGCGGATACGAAATAGCCCCCCCGACGACATTCACGGGTTTTGCAGCGTCGACTCTCACGCTGACGTATCCATGCTCCGTTTCCGTTGCGGCAACTTCTTCAAAGTACACAACAATGTCGGCAGGCTGAGCCAAGATGCCAAATCCTCCAAAAAAGGCCGCGACTGCAATAATCAGCCCCGGAATTATGTACTGGTGCATTACCTACAGAATAGCACTTTTGACCTCTAGAGCGAGGGGATGTCAATGACCTGTGGAGTGTTAACGTTTGATATTGTTGTCGTCGAAAAGTATGGAGGATTATGAAAAACCATATAGTGAACATCGTTCGATTCCTCAGAAACCCATATATCGACCGTGCCCGTCTCTTTCAGACGTTCGTAAATAGCTGAAAGCGGACCAGGGCGATCTTTAAGGAGGGAACGAAGCCTGAACGTGAAGCGTACAAGTGGTTCCTTGAAGGTCAAGTCTTTTCCGTGAGACTCAATAAGCTCTACATATGAGCCATTTTTGGATAGAAGCTCTAGGTTATCAAGTACAGGCCCCGGTATTGCGATACTTTTGTATTCTTCAGGTATTTCTCGGAAATTGAATGAGCGCCAGCCTCCCCCAACGGGAATCGTCGTAATAAGTTCTGGGTTTTCGCTCTCCGCCTTTGTGTATACGGTAGGGATTGATGCGATATTGTAGAGGGTAAACTGGATAGGGAACGATACGTCTGGGAATCTGACTGAGGTGGTCGAAATAGCGCTGTAGAGCGAGTTTTTACTGTCGTTTTGGTATATTCCCTCTACCGTTATAGTGCGCTCGGAAAGGCTGGTCTCGGTGCGGACCTCCTGCGTGTAGAAATCAATTGCGTCAATTTTAGTAAAGACACTCTGCAGTACCTCATCATTGTGTCGATCCGACATCAATACAAAGGCGCTTCCAACAAGCACGAGGATGCCAGCAAGTAGAACCGCTCCAGCCAGATATCTTTTACGGTTGGCTCTCAAGATACGATGAGGATAGCACGGGTTTCCCTTGTCCACAGATACGGTAGGCTTAACGTAAGGAAAAATTCCTGAAATATATACTGTAGAAGGGAATCTCGGGGGTCGAGAAACAGTTTTTTGTCACATTCCCCAATATCTCGAGGGTCGAGAAACGATATGAAATCAAAAAAAGAAGACTTTATTACCCTTAAGGAAGCAGCCGAGATTTCTGGGTATGCCCCAGACTACATAGGTCAGCTCATCAGACAAGGAAAATTGGAAGGGAAACAGGTCTTTTCAAATGTTGCCTGGGTTACGACTGAGGACGCGCTTCGCTCATATATGGGTGGGGATTCGGGGAAAGGGAAGAAGGACGTTGAAGCTAATTTTTTTGGCATGAGTCTAGAGGAGGCTCTGCGGCTGTACTCCGTTATCGGAAAATCGCTACTTGTTATTTTCGGCATATTTGCGCTCTTCCTTATATATGTCTTTTCCGTCAGCGTTGATCAAAAAATAGAGCAGTCGCTCATCGAAAAAACAGAATATGGCACACCATAGCGAGTACCAAATAGATCTACGAAAGCAGCGTCGGGCTGAAGAGGTCAGCCCAACAGTGGGCGAAACCGTCATGGGAGCTCGTACACCACTCATATATACGGTAGCGGCCTATGCGCTTCTTTTCGTCATGCTCTTTTCCCCCGTGGCTCGAGTATTTGCAGATGAGGGGGCTGAAGTTCCGTCTGAAGTTACCTCTGAAACACCGATCGTTGAAGCGCTTATCGTCCCCGCACCAGATCCCATTGTCGAAGAAGTCGTTTCAGAAAGTGAAGGCGCTTCGACGGTAGAAACTGTTGAACCAGAAGTCGATGCGGATTCTGCCAATTCGACCGAAGAAAAAAATACCACAGAGACGTCAACTGAGAATGAAGAGGTTTCGGAAGAAGAGGTGATACTAGATGAAAATCCTGATCTTATACCTGAGGAGGGAGAAGTCCTCTCCGAAGCGACGTCAACGCCAGAGGTCATCGAAGAAGAAGTAGTTGAAGAGGCTGAGGTGGTAGCCGAAGAGGCCGTAGAGGAAGCGCCTGAGGTGGTGTATGTGGATAGACCGGCAACAATTGATTCGTCTCAAATGCTTTTTAATGCCGCTGATTGTGTGACGGTTAATGATGGGGAATTTTACTGTGTACAGGCAAAGCCACATGCAGATTCAGCTTTACGAAAAGAAACGACGCCGACGCGTACGGTGATTTCACAAAAAGATGGAGACGGAGATTTGGAGATCTATCTTTCTGAAGAGGGAGTTACAAGACAAATTACCTCGAATGCGACTGATGACGATGCACCTTCATACGATGCGAAGACGGGAATGATTGCGTGGCATGCACTCGTGAATGAGCGCTATCAAATATTCATATATGAACCTAAGGCACAGAACATTATTCAGTTGACCAACACTGGATTTAATAACACCAACCCTTCGCTTGATGGCTCGTTGCTCTCGTGGCAGGCATGGGAAGACGGAAACTGGGAAATCTTCTACGTTTCGCTTCCAGAAACCCTCAACAATGACACTGTGCCAAGTGCTTCACGTGTTTCAAGAAATTCTGAGCCCGATATGTTCCCGAGAAGCTATGGCAACTACATTACATGGCAAGCTCGCGTGTCAGATTCGTGGAGGACGCGAGGATTTAATACAACAACAGGAGAATACTCTGATCTTGGAGAAGGGACGGGAGGTGATATTTCTTCTGCGCGCCTCGTCCTTCTCGTTGAGCGACGGGGGGAAAATGGCGAGATTGAGCGCGTTGGTTATGAAGTTGAGACGGGAGCAGAGATTCCTCTCGGAACAAGTTCCGCACCTGCGCCTGTGTCAGCTATACCCGAAAGTCCGATTGATGGGACATCGGGCTCTATGCCTGAGACGAATGCGGGCAATGCATTAAAAACAGCGTCGCGTGCCGACGGGGACACCGATTCTGATTCCGATTCAGAAGACATTTCCGAATAGCCCATGCCAGAAAATAGATTTGGCACACTTCGAAGAAACGGAATCGCGAAAGGCATCGGCGTTTTTTTTGGCCTCGCTATATTTGTTTCTTTGCTCGCTTTTCTATTTATTCAACATCTCGACGCCGCGCTCGTGACTATCGACAACACCGTTTCGACAACGGCAGCCCTTCATCCCCTATCATCGCCCGCGGTTGTATTTACGAGCGAGCTCGTTGGCTATACGTTCTATGTGAACTCAACGGGGTCGTGCGTATACAGTAAAACGGTTGACGGAGGCGCGAATTGGGGCGCGGAAGTAAACATTGATGCGCAGACCGACTGTCTCCGTGTGTCAGCGTGGTACGACCGATGGACTCCAGGAGACACAACGGGGAATTACATTCACGTCGCAACAATTGACGGCGGCGACGACGATATTTGGTATACGCGCTTCAATACCTCCACTGACACTGCCTCGACTACTATTAACGTTTCGTCGGGTAGTACGTATGCAGGTATTTTGGTAAACACTGCAAACATGGTCTCAATTACGAAGGCAACTGACGGTCGACTTATGGCAACAACCATGGACGGTTCAGACTCAATAGTGGTCACGTGCACGACGACCTGCACGACCGCAACGAATTGGAGTGAAACGAGCCCTAACTTCCTTGTCGGCGATGATTATCCACTCTTGGTTCCGCGATTGTCCGGGGAAATCATGCTCATCATGTGGGACGTTTCAAACGACGACATCGTGTACTGGCAGTACACAGGCAGTTGGACATCAACATCAACTATCGAATTTAACGCAGCTGATAACACTACCTACGACGCATCATTGGGTGCCGCCATAAATAAACGAACGGGCGATGTGTACCTCGCTGTCGTTGATGATGCCTCTACTCTTGGAACTGACGATGACATTAAAACGTGGCGGTACACGGCTGGAGCATGGAACGCGACCACGAATGCTGTAACAAACAGTTCATGTGCGGGTGTTGCAAACTGTGGTGTCACCTCAGCAAAAATTGCGGTTGATGAGTGGTCCGGAGACGTATATGTCGTGTACTCAGCGCGCTCAACATTCAACAGCGCAACGACGGCAAATATCCGCTGGAAGCGCTCCACTGATCACATGGTGAGTTGGGGAAGTGAGCAAGGGCCTCTTGATGTAACGAACGACGATATGTACGGCCCGCGCTTGTCGCTAAATGGCCCACGATTGTATGCAGCGTGGGTGTCTGCCACGCCCGACGATATTTTTGGAGACACGATTCATATACCAACACTTACGCTTGCGACCTCGAGCACTCAGTCGACGAACTTGACCATAGGCGCAACGAGCCAGCATGTTGGCGGAACGTTTGTTCTCACACACAACACAAGCTCCACGACATTAACTAGTTTTTCCATAAATGAAACGGGGACCGTTGATGCTCAAAACGATCTCGACAATATCGAAATTGTGTATGACTTGGATACGTCAGCGCCCTATGACTGCGCGTCAGAGTCGTACGGAGGTTCAGAAGTACAGTTTGGGGTCACTGACACCGACGGTTTTGATTCAGCAAATGGAACATCGACATTTTCTGGAGGTCTCGACATCGCGACCTCAAGCGCTGCGTGTCTCTACGTTGTACTAGACGTCGGGCTTGGAGCGACCGATGGAGAAACTCTAGAAATAGAAGTTACTGCGCCTCAGGCGGGGGTCGGCATATCGCGCGGGATTCTTCTACCTCTAACAACACGAGCGCTGGCGGGTGCGACGACACTTCAAATTGATGAACTCACGCAGATTCATTATCACTGGAGAAATGATAATGGCAGTGAAACCGCGGCTACGTCTGCAACAGGTGGGGTTGAGGATACTCCGTATTCCGGATATCCCTATAACGGTTCGCGTCGATTGCGTGTGGAAGTTTCAAACGAGGGCTCGCTTTCAACAACGACCGCGTTTCGGCTTGAGTACGGTGTAGTGACGACGTCGTGCGATGCAATTGGAAGTTGGGTAGATGTTGGGGCTGTCGGTGGTGATTGGGACATGGTGAATTCAGCAAACCTAACGGATGGTAACGACACTACAAATATTGCCGAAGCTACTGGTGGTGTAACGGATGAAAATTCAAACTTCGAATCGCCGAATGGAGGACAGAAGGACACGAGTAGCCAAACAGGGAACATTACACTGTCCTCGACTGATTTTGTCGAGTTAGAGTTTTCTGTTCAGGCAGCGGTTTCGGCAACGGCGGGAAATTCATACTGCTTTCGACTGACAAATGCCGGTACGCCATTGTCGGTCTACAGCGTATACCCCCAAGCAACGATACTTGCCGATGTGCTTGTTTCATCAACGGGGACACAGAATGCGAGCATCACTATTCCGACCTCAAACGCGCATGTGGGAGGTGCTTTTTCGATTATTGAACAGTCATCATCTCGCAACGTCACAGGAATAGAAATTTCTGAAACAGGGACAGTTGATGCTCAGCTCGACCTCGACAATATCCGAATCGTTTATGACCTTGATACCTCGGCTCCGTATAACTGCGCGTCTGAATCGTACGGAGGAAGTGAACCGCAATTTGGCTCGACAGACACCAATGGATTCTCCTCCGCAAACGGTACGTCCACCTTCTCAGGCTCGGTCGCAATTTCAACTACGCAAACCATGTGTGCGTACGTTGTGCTGGATGTACTATCAGGAGCCTCGGATGGACAGACGTTGGAAATTGAAATTGCGACTCCGACGACCGACGTGACCGTCGATGGTGGTGGCACCACATCGCCAACGTCGCCCGTAGCGATCACCGACACTACAACGCTCCAAAAACCAATACTCGTACAACAGCATACGCATTGGAGAAATGATGATGGCGGGGAGTCATCAGCGACGTCAGCGACGGGGGGTGTTGAGAATACTATTTTAATTAACGTTCACAAGAATGTAACCAAACGATTGCGTGTTGAAGTTTCGAATGAAGGCTCGCTCGGCAGTTCTGGTGATCAATATACGATTCAATACGGTGAACGTATTACGACCTGTGGCGCGATTGCTTCTTGGGTCGATGTCGGCGCTTCAGGGGGCGCGTTCGATATGTCTGACTCATTGAATCTCACCGACGGTGATGACACAACAAACATTGCTGAAGCAATCGGTGGAGTGACAGACGAAAATAC
>JACCDV011113271.1_pt1 | contig 10957 bp, 9 predicted proteins | sample 7446131 | NCBI WGS metagenome assembly JACCDV01 (sample SAMN15323448, study PRJNA562643) | freshwater metagenome | isolation source: river surface water | place: USA:Blue River Watershed | collected 2017-08-17
CGCTAGCCAAACAAGCTTTTAACAATTGCATTGGATAAATATCCATCGGCATAACCGCTTCCATCTCTCCTGTTACTACTAAAGCTCTTTCTTCACCATTTAAATTAGTGTTTGGCGCATATTTTTTTCCTGGCATCAACCAAGACAATCCTGTTCTTGATGCACTATGAATACTTGGAGATGCAAATGGCATCCAACCAAACATTCTATATGTATTTCCTTCTGGAATTACCGTTACTACATTACTGTAAAAACCTAAAAACCCATTAGAAGAAACTTTCTTACCCGTTAAAACATCACCAGAAATAATTCTAACATTATCGCCTTTGATATTGTTTGCAACCACATCAGCAATTGAAGCACCAGCAACAACGTTGTAATATTGAGGCTCTTTAACTTCTGAACCTGCTAAAGCAATAGTTCTTGTTAAGTTCAATTTACCTGTTAAGAATAATTCTCCAATGATAGCTACATCTTGAGGCGTAACTGTCCAAACTCTTTCACCTGCACTAATTGGATCAATTTTTTCAATTTGAACACCAACATTTCCTGCAGGATGTGGACCATGAACTCTATGTAACGCCACACCTTTAACATCATTAAAAATGGATTTACCTTTACCTTTAAATGACAAATGAACTTTTCCAGCAGTAAGTTTTGCTAAAGCATCAACTCCAGCTTGAAAAGCTTCAAGTTTGTTCTCTAAAACAAAATCAACATCAGCAGCCAAAGGAGCCGTTGCATAAGCAGAAATAAAAATAGCTTTTGGAGAATCGGCTGAGTTAGCAATCACATCATATGGACGTTGATTGATAAATGGCCAACATCCAGAAGCTAACAAATGTTCTTTTACTTCTTCAGTTGATAAATCATTTGGATTTTTCTTGCTATGCTCTACGAAAACATCTTGAGAATCAGCAGCAATAAGAATTTCAAGTATAACTCTTTTTTCTCCGCGTTTGATTTCTTGGATTTTTCCACTTACAGGAGATACAAATTTTACTTTCTCATCCGATTTAGAATAGAAAATAACTTCTCCTGCTTTTACGTTATCACCTTCTTTAACGACCATCTTAGGAGTTACTCCGTGGAAGTCAGAAGGCTTAACAGCATAGACTTTCGAGCGAGTTACTTCAGCCACTTTGTGAGCCGCTTCACCCTTCAACTTAAGGTCTAAACCTTTTTTAATTCGAATGTCTTTTGACATATTTTTGAAGATATGAGTTGTTAAAAATTTTACTATAAAACGTGCAAATTTAATCAAATACATAACAGCTTACCAAAAATAAAGCACAGCATTTCGGTTATTTATAATAATTCTAAATTAAAAAATTACTTTAATTAATTTCAAATTGCTTTTATAGTCAAAGTTTTATTATTTTTACATAATTAATAAATGAAAATGAACAAATTATTATACCTCATAAGTCTATTATTTACAATACTAAATTACTCGCAAAATGGTATTGAAACTGAGCCACCATTTAACATTAAAACAATATCATTCTCTGTAAATAATAACAATGTAATCCCATTTTTTAAACTCGGAGAAAGTTTTGAACTAAGCTTTGACGATTTGTATGGTGACGAAGCTGATTATTATTATACCATTACTCAATACAATTATGATTGGTCATCCCCATCAGATTTAGCAAAAGTGGAATATTTAAATGGTGTAGACAACCAAAGAATTATTACTTATGAAAATTCATTTAACACGCTTCAATTATATTCTCACTACAAACAAGTATTCCCAAATAGATTTAACCAAATAACCAAAAGTGGAAATTATTTAATTTCTATTTTAAATGATGAAAGAGAAATTGTTTTTTCAAGAAAATTTGTCATTTATGAAGAACAAGTAAACGTTGGTTTATTAGTAAGAAGAGCTAGAGATTTTGATAGTTTAGACGGAAAACAAAATATTGAAATGTCCATAAATTATGGCGATAAAGTTTTACAAAACCCCATACAAAATGTTAAAGTTACTTTATTTCAAAACGGAAATTGGAAAACCAGCATTTCTAACATAAAACCCCAATTCACATTAGGTTCTGAATTAATTTATCGTTACAATAAAGAAACTCAATTTTGGGGTGGAAACGAAGCTTACAGTATCGACAATAAAATAATTAGAGGAACTAACAATACCGTTGCGAAAGTAACATCGGGCGAAAACATTTACAATACTTACTTATATGTAAATACTCCTAGAAGAAACCAACCTTATACTTATTTCCCTGATATTAATGGAAATTTTGCAATACAAAACATTAATACCAATAATCCACAAATAGAAGCGGATTATTCTTGGGTGTATTTTGCATTAAATACCCCAAATATGATCGATAAAAACATTTACATTGTTGGAATGTTTAATAACTACAATATAAGCGAAGAATACAAAATGGAATTTAATAAAAATTCCGGATTCTATGAAAAAGCAATTCTATTAAAACAAGGATTCACTAATTATCAATATGTTGTAACAGACAAAAATGGAAAAGTTGACAACCAAAATGCAATTGACGGAAATTACTTTCAAACCGAAAACAATTACACCGCAATAGTATATTATAGAGGCAATAATGAACGATACGATAGAGTGATCGGTATTGCAAATACCAATAGTGAAGTTATTAAAAACTAAAAATGGGAAGAAAAGATTTAAAATATCGTAGCAATAAATGTATCAATTGCGAAACTCCATTAGACATCAGTGAAAAATATTGTCATTATTGTGGCCAACTAAACTCAACAAAAAAAATCGAAATAAAAGATTTTATAGAAGAATTTTTCGCTAATTTTTATGCTTACGATTCTCGCTTAAGAAATTCAATAATCTCAATATTCTCTAAACCTGGTGTCTTAGCTTTAGAATTTAATAAAGGTAAAAGACATACTTACGCCAATCCTTTTCGATTGTTTTTAAGTGTTTCATTGTTGCTTTTCATTACTTTTAATCTTACTGAAAGCAACACAAAACCGCTTTTTGAAGACACCAATCAAGAATTAACAACTAAAGAATTAAAAGACAAGAAGAAATTAGATAGTTTGGCTATCGAAGCTCTGTCTACAGGCAAAACAAAAGAAAACTTAATAAAAAAACTAAACCGAAAAGAAATAGAATACAGTAGAGACTCTATTTATAACAAACAATTTATAGATAAAAATATTTATTCAGGATTCAAGCCACTTATTTACACAGCGCTTTCTTTTCGGAATTTCAACAGAAAATATCCAGATAAAACAACTGAAGAAGCATTAAAAGAATTGGGATATGAAGCAAACTTTACCTACATTAATTTTTTTAATAAATCCAAACTATTCAAATCAAATCAAATTGAAGATGAAGTTTTCGATTACTTCTATGGAAAATTACCATTCTTTATATTCCTTTCTTTACCCATTCTTACTTTAATGTTTTGGTTAGTTTTCTATTCTAGAAAAATTAATTATACCGAACATTTAGTTTTTACATATACCTTTTTCACCTTTGTTTTTATTTGCTTAATGCTATTCAACTTGGTAACGCTTATCAGTGATGATTTAGCTTCATTTTTAGAAGGCGTTTCCTTTGCGTTCATTTTTCCAATTTATCTTTATAAATCTTTAAGAAATTTTTATCAACAAAGCCGTTGGATTACTGTTTTAAAATTCTTAATTTTGAATCCATTATTCTTTTTATTATTAAGCATTTGCACAATTATTATGATGCTCATAGGAATAATTTTATTTTAATATATGGTTAGTCAAATTACAAAAGGGATTAAGATTTCTGTTTTAACTAGTTTTGAAGGCACATACTTCAAAAACTACAAGATTCATTTTGCCTTTTCGTATCGTGTAACTATTGAAAACCAAAGTAAAGATTCAGTACAATTAACTACACGTCACTGGGAAATTTACGATGCACTCAACAACCTTGAAGTTGTAGATGGCGAAGGCGTAATTGGAAAAAAACCAGTTATTAAACCTGGCGAAAGTTACACCTATTCTTCTGGATGCTTACTTTCTTCGCCGATTGGAGCTATGAAAGGTTATTTTAATATGGTAAACTTTACCTCAACCAGAAGTTTTAGAGTGGTCATCCCAACTTTTAAGCTTAGCGCTCCTTTTGCTATTAACTAAATAGAAACCTTTTAGCTTGATAACATTTGTTATCGATAATTCAAAATATACTTTGTATTTTTGTAATCGTTTATGAATTTATCGTAAACCAAAGCACAAAATTGTCTAATCTCAAAATACAACACCATGTTAAAAGGATTTTTTAATGTCCCAAAAGCGGTAAACGAACCCGTAAAATCATACGCTCCAGGTTCTCCTGAACGAGCAAAAGTTGCAGAAACATACAAAACTATGTGGAATTCTCAAGTTGAAGTTCCATTATATATAGGTAGCGAAGAAATTAAAACTGGAAATACCAAAAAAATGTCGGCTCCTCACGACCACCAACACATTGTAGGGGTTTATCACCAAGCAGATAGAGCTTTGGTTGAAAAAGCAATCACTTCTGCTTTAGAAGCTCGTAAAAAATGGGCAGCAATGGCTTGGGAAAACAGAGCTGGAATTTTCTTAAAAGCAGCTGAATTATTAGCAGGTCCATACCGCGCTAAAATCAATGCAGCTACTATGATTGCACAATCAAAAACGATTCACCAAGCAGAAATTGATTCGGCTTGTGAGTTGATTGACTTCTTACGTTACAACGTAGAATTCATGACAAAAATATATGCAGACCAACCAGCTTCAACATCAGATATGTGGAACCGTGTTGAATACAGACCATTAGAAGGTTTTGTATATGCGATTACTCCTTTCAACTTTACCGCTATTGCAGGAAACTTACCTTCTAGTGCGGCTTTAATGGGGAATGTGGTAGTTTGGAAACCAGCAGCTACTCAAGTATATTCTGCTAATGTAATTATGCAAGTTTTCAAAGAAGCAGGTTTGCCAGATGGCGTTATCAATATGGTAATGGGTGATTCTGGAATGGTTTCTGACGTAGTTTTATCTAGTCCACATTTAGCTGGAGTTCACTTTACAGGTTCTACTGGAGTTTTCAATGACATTTGGAAAACGATTGGAAATAACATTGCAACTTATAAAACATATCCAAGAATCGTTGGAGAAACAGGTGGAAAAGATTTCATCATTGCACATCCATCAGCAAACGCAGCGCAAGTGGCAACAGGAATTACTCGTGGTGCTTTTGAATTCCAAGGACAAAAATGTAGTGCGGCTTCTCGTGTTTATATTCCACAAAGTTTATGGCCAGCGGTTAAGTCACATTTAGAAGCAGATTTAGCTTCCATGAAAATGGGTTCGCCAGAAGATATGAGTAATTTCATTACAGCAGTTATTTCAGAAGCTTCATTTGATAAATTAGCACGTTACATTGACCAAGCTAAAAACGATAGTGATGCTGAAGTAATTATGGGTGGAAATTACGATAAATCAAAAGGTTATTTCATTGAACCAACAGTTATCTTAACTACAAATCCAAAATACACTACTATGGAAACCGAATTATTCGGACCAGTAGTTACGATTTATATTTACGAAGATGCTAAATGGTCTGAAACTTTAAAATTAGTTGACGAAACTTCAGAATACGCTTTAACAGGTGCGGTATTTAGCCAATGTCGTTATGCGGTGGAAGAAGCAACCGTTGCTTTACAAAATGCAGCAGGAAACTTCTACATCAACGACAAACCAACAGGTGCTGTTGTAGGAATGCAACCATTTGGAGGCGCAAGAGGTTCAGGAACTAACGATAAAGCTGGTTCATCTCAAAACTTATTGCGTTGGGCTTCTGTTAGAACCATCAAAGAAACATTCGTAACACCAGAAGATTATAAATATCCGTTTTTAGGATAGTTCAAAGACGAGTTTAGAAGTACGAAGTACAAAATAAGAAACCCGATTCTCATCTGAAAATCGGGTTTCATTATTTATAAAATTTTAGATTTAATTATCACGTTTCTCAGAATATTGTCTATAGATTTCATCAAATTCAAGCTCTAAGGTAATTCTCAACAAACCTTGATATGCAAACCAATATTTATTCTCAATTCTGTCTTTCACATAATCATCACCTTATTCAGCAGAATACGATTTAATATGAAATTCATCTAAATCTTCAGAATCAATTTCTAAAACCTTCGTTTTGTGTTTTCTTATTAATTCGTGAAGCTTTTCTTTTGTATTAATACCAAAATGCAACAATTCTTACAATTCTTCGTCATATCCCGTCTTATTAAAATCATTTTTTTGAGGAAAATATTCTTTTAGGACTTGATAAACCTCATCAGCAGTAATTTCTTTCATTTAAAAAATTCTTACATTAAGTTCTACTTCTTATACTTCAACGGCAAATGCACCACTTTTTTCGTTTCAAAAAACTCGTCTGAAAAGAAATCCGATAAATTATATTGTGTTGCTTTTGGAAAATCTTTTAATTCTTCGGTTAAATCGCCGCCTTTTAAATATAAAATTCCGTTGGCTAATTCGTGGTTTTGTTTTTTTGCTACTTTATCATCTACCCATTTTACAAAATCAGGCATATTGGTAACGGCACGACTCACGATGAAATCGAATTCTTGTTTTACTAACTCTGCACGTTTTTGTTCGGCTTTTACGTTTTTTAATCCTAAACCAGCAGCCACTTCATTCACTACTTTGATTTTCTTCGCAATAACATCAATCAAATAAAAATCAACTTCTGGAAATAAAATCGCCAATGGAATTCCAGGAAAACCACCACCAGTTCCCACATCCATAATTTTAGAACCTGGTCGGAATTCAATAATTTTTGCAATCCCTAACGAATGCAAAACGTGACGTGTATATAATTCGTCGATATCTTTTCGTGAAATTACATTAATTTTGGCATTCCAATCTTCGTATAAACCTTGCAATTTTTGAAACTGAAGTATTTGATTTTCAGATAAATCAGGAAATTGCTTTAAAATTTCTTCCATTCGTTAAATTTTACACAAAAATACGCTTTTTAGTGAATAAAAAATGATGATTATCATAAATGAAAAAATTATAATAATTATCTTTGACGAAATTTGAATACAAAATATATGAATACCACAACTCCGATTTTCTCAAAAGAGGACAACCTGAAGTTTTTCAGAACATTAAATAAAAGAGTAAACGATTATTTTAAAGAAAATAAAATTGACAAAACAGGAAACTGGAAATTGCACTTAAAAACGATTGTAATGTTCGGTCTTTTCCTAACACCTTATTTCTTTCTATTAGCTATGAATATGCCATTTTGGGTATATTTATTATTAAACGTAGTCATTGGAATTGGAATGGCTGGCGTTGGAATGAACGTAATGCACGATGGAAATCACGGTGCTTACTCTACTAAATCTTGGGTAAACAAATTAATGGGTGGAAGTATCTACATCTTAGCTGGAAATGTTTACAACTGGCAAGTACAACACAATGTTTTACACCACACCTATACTAATATTATTGGACACGACGAAGATTTAGAAGCGGGAAGAATTTTACGTTTTTCAAAAACGGCTAAATGGTACAGTCACCACAGATTCCAACATTATTATTCGGTTTTCTTATACGGATTATTAACGTTCAACTGGGCAATCACTACTGATTTCTTGCAGATGAAACGTTATTTAAAAAGACAATTATCTTACGGAGAAGCAAAAAGTTCCACTTTCCAATGGACAACATTAGTAATAACTAAAATAATTTATTTTTCTATGTGGATTGTTGTCCCAATAATAGTTGGTCATGTTTCATGGTGGCAAGTATTAATTGGCTTTGTTGTGATGCATTACACTGCTGGATTAATTTTGAGTGTTGTGTTCCAATTAGCACACGTTGTAGAAGACACAGTTAATCCAATACCAGACGAAAATGGAGAAATCGAAAATACTTGGGCAATTCACCAATTGTTTACAACAGCGAACTTCGCACCAAAAAACTGGATTGTAAATTATTACACTGGTGGATTAAACCATCAAATTGAACACCATATTTTCCCAAATATCAGTCACATTCACTACAACAAAATTGCTGAAATTGTAAAACAAACAGCAGCGGAATGTAACTTACCGTATCACGAGTTCAAAACTACTCGAGCGGCTATAGCATCTCACTTCAAGCATTTGAGAGAATTAGGAAGAAAACCACAATTAGCTTAAGATTAACGATTTATGATTTAGGATTTTTGATTTAAGAACATTGATTCTACTCATTTTATTTTTTAATTTTTTTAATTTTTTTAATTTTTTAGATAAAACATACACACAACTATGAACCCGTTATCGGACAGAATCAACAACTTAGCCGTTTCTCAAACTTTAGCAATGGCGGCTTTGGCAAGAGAATTAAAAGCACAAGGAAAAGACATTATTAGCCTTAGTTTAGGAGAACCAGATTTCAATACTCCTGAATTTATTAAAGAAGCTGCAAAAAAAGCTATCGACGAAAATTACAGTACGTATACTCCAGTAGAAGGTTACTTAGAATTGAAAGAAGCAATTTGCAAAAAATTCAAAAGAGATAATAATTTAGACTACAAACCATCACAAATTGTAGTTTCTACGGGAGCTAAACAATCTTTATACAACATTGCTCAAGTAATGTTAAACGATGGTGACGAAGTAATTCTTCCTGCTCCGTATTGGGTTTCGTATTACGAAATTATCAAACTTTCTGGTGGAGTGCCGGTTGAAGTTCAAACTTCTGTTGAAAGTGATTTCAAAATTACACCAGAACAATTAGAAGCAGCTATCACACCAAAAACAAAAATGATGTGGTTCAGTTCACCTTGTAATCCAAGTGGTTCGGTTTACAATCGTGAAGAATTAACGGCTTTGGCCAAAGTTTTAGAAAAACATCCACACGTATATGTAGTTTCTGACGAAATCTACGAACACATTAACTTTTCAGGAACATTTTGCAGTATTGGTTCTATACCAGGAATGTTAGAAAGAACAATTACTGTTAACGGTGTTGCAAAGGCATTCGCAATGACAGGTTGGAGAATTGGTTACATCGGAGCACCTGAATTCATTGCAAAAGCGTGTACAAAAATTCAAGGACAAGTTACTTCGGGTGCGAATTCTATAGCACAAAGAGCAACAATTACCGCTGTTGAAGCTGATCCAAGCGTATTAAACGAAATGGTTGCTGCTTTCAAAAATCGTAGAGATTTAGTAGTGGGATTAGTAAACGAAATTCCGGGATTTAAATTAAATGTTCCAGAAGGAGCGTTTTATGTGTTCCCTGATGTTTCATCTTTCTTTGGAAAAACATTAAAAGGTCAATTAATTAAAGACGCAACCGATTTCTCGATGTTCTTATTAGCAGAAGCAAATGTGGCAACTGTAACAGGAGACGCTTTTGGAAATCCAAACTGTATTCGTTTCTCTTACGCAACCAGCGAGACTTTATTAACAGAAGCAATGAGAAGAATCAAAGAAGCGGTTTCTTAAATTATAATAAAAGGTTCTCAAAATGGACTTTGTCATTCCGAACTCGTTTCGGAAACTAATTGAGAAGCTGAAACAAGTTCAGCTTGACAAAAATCGTTTTTTTGAGAACCTTTTTTTTATTTACTACTTAGCTAAATTCAATCAGAAACTAAAAAAATTCAAATTAGAATTAGAAATCTCCAATTTTTTATAAGAACTTTGCACACTTTTTTTCGGCAAATCCCGAAAGATTAAAGATTTACAAATGAAATCGCTACTAAAAAATATTGCGTAAGCAATCACAAATTAAAAAAAGCGATTCCATATGTTACATCTGAAAAATTATAATCAGAACATATGAAAAAGAAGATTGAAATTTTAGCTCCAGCAAAAGATTTACTTACCGGAATTGCTGCTATCAATGCAGGTGCCGATGCAGTTTATATTGGAGCACCTCAATTTGGAGCGCGTTCCAATGCTCATAATTCGCTTGAAGATGTTGCAGCACTTGTGCAATACGCACACTTGTATAATGTTCAAGTTTTTGTGGTAATCAACACGATTTTGTACGATGATGAATTAGAAACGTGTCGACAATTGATTTGGAAATTATATGATGCTGGAGTTGATGCTTTAATCATTCAAGACATGGCGATTATGGAAATGGAGTTACCTCCTATTGCACTTCATGCGAGTACACAAGCCAATAATCGTGATGCCGATAAAATTAAATTCTTAGCCGATGCCGGAATTCAAAGAGTGGTTTTGGCACGTGAATTAAACTTGCATCAAATCAAAGAAATTAGTCAGGCAACTGATGTAGAATTAGAATTCTTTGTAACTGGTGCTTTGTGTGTTTCATTCAGTGGAAATTGCTATATGAGTGTGGCGAATGGAGAGCGTTCGGCAAACCGTGGTTCTTGTGCACAAAATTGTCGTTTACCTTATAATTTGATTGATGGAAATGGCGATACTTTAATCCGAAATAGTCATTTACTTTCGATTAAAGATTTTGATGTAACCGACCAAATTCCAAATTTAATTGAAGCTGGAATTGTTTCTTTTAAAATTGAAGGGCGTTTGAAAGATATCGTCTATGTGAAAAATAACGTTTCCTACTTACGCCAGAAATTAGATGATTTCTTAGAAAAAAACAGCGATAAATATATAAAAGCCTCTTCAGGAAATTGTACTTATACCTTTGATGCGGCTTTAAACAGAACCTTCAATCGTGGTTACACTGATTATTTCGTAAACGAAAGGCATCAAGCCATTGGTTCTTGGGAAAGTCCAAAATCAAAAGGACAATACATAGGTAAATTGGTAAAAACTGTTGGGAATTCTTATGTGATTGAAAACGGAGAATTGCTAAATAACGGTGATGGTTTATGCTACATCAATGCAAATAACGAAGCCGAGGGAATTTATGTAAACAAAGTAGAAAACGGAATCGTGTATCCAAATGTGTTGAAAGAGATTAAAGAAGGTAC
>JACCDV010689824.1_pt1 | contig 10955 bp, 14 predicted proteins | sample 7446131 | NCBI WGS metagenome assembly JACCDV01 (sample SAMN15323448, study PRJNA562643) | freshwater metagenome | isolation source: river surface water | place: USA:Blue River Watershed | collected 2017-08-17
GCTATAGAGCAATTGATTGAAAAGTACTTGGTCAAGAATCGTAGTACAAAGGAAATCTATGAAACACCTCAAGTTAGATACATGGTGGCAGCAGCTACAGTCTTTCACAAAGAAGAGCCTAACAGTGCTCGCATGCGCTATATCAAAGAATACTATAATGCGGCTAGTGATGGTCTTTTTACTCTTGCCACTCCTGTGCTGGCTGGCTTGGGTACTCCTACCAAACAGTTCAGTAGCTGTGTTCTTATTCGGAGCGATGACGACCTTGATAGCATTTTTGCTAGCGGTGAAATGATGGCCAAGGATGCCAGCAAACGTGCAGGCATTGGTTTAGAAATTGGTCGACTACGTCCACTGGGCTCACCTATCCGTGGCGGCGAAATCATGCACACAGGCATGATACCCTTCTTGAAGAAGTGGTTTGGTGATTTACGCTCATGCTCACAAGGAGGTATCCGCAATGCAAGTGCTACTGTATTCTATCCTATTTGGCATCATCAGTTTGATGATCTTATTGTACTTAAAAACAACCAAGGAACCGAGGAAACCCGAGTCCGTCATATGGATTATGGGGTTGTGCTTAGTGCTTTCTTCTTCCGACGATTCAAGAACAAAGAAAACATAACATTCTTTGACCCTAATGAAGTTCCTGACCTGTACGATGCATTCTATTCAAATACAAAGTTGTTTGAAGAGCTTTATGTAAAATATGAAAAGACGCCCGGCCTTCGCAAGAAGACAATGAGTGCTGAGGAAGTATTCAAAAGTGGTATCTTAAAAGAACGCACTGACACAGGTCGTATCTATCTTGTGTTCATTGACAACGTAATGAACCAAGGGCCGTTTGATCCAGAGTATCATACTATTTTTCAGAGTAACCTTTGCCTTGAAATCCTTCTCCCTACTAAACCTTTCAAACGACTTGATGACGCAGAGGGCAGAATTGCTCTATGCACTTTGGGATCAATTAACTGGGGCGCCTTCCGTAATCCAGAAGACATGCGCCGTGCTTGCCGCATCCTGCACCGTAGTCTTAATAACATATTGGATTACCAAGACTTTTTGAGTATTCAATCAAAACTAAGCAACGAAGAAATTCGTCCCCTAGGTATTGGCATCACTAACCTAGCTTACTGGCACGCCAAGCGTGGGCTCAAGTATGGCGAGAAGGATGCTCTGGCAGATGTTAAATCATGGATGGAGCATCAGGCGTTTTACCTAACAGAAGCATCAGTTGAATTGGCCAAAGAACGCGGCCGTTGCGAAGGCAGTGACAAGACACGATACGGTCAAGGTGTATTCCCTTGGGAACTACGTGCCAATGGTGTTAACGAATTAGCAGACTTCTCTCCTGAACTAGACTGGGAAACACTACGCACACAGATGAAAGAACACGGTGTACGCAATGCTACACAAATGGCCGTTGCACCTGTTGAATCTAGTTCAGTTGTAATTAACTCAACCAATGGTATTGAAATGCCCATGTCGCTTATCAGTACAAAAGAAAGCAAAGCTGGTTCTTTTGTGCAAGTGGTACCAGAGTATCAAAACGCAAAGGTACGTAAAAACTATCAATTGATGTGGGAACAAAAAGACTGTGATGGCTACTTAAAGACTGCGGCTGTTATTGCGGCTTATGTAGATCAAAGTATCTCTACTAACACATTCTATAATCCTGCACACTATCCTGACCGTAAAGTTCCTACTACATTGATTGCTAAGAACTTGATGCAATCTCATTTATGGGGTATCAAGACATTCTATTATTCATTGATCAATAAACAAGGTGCTAAAGTACAGGAATCAGATCAAACAAGTTACGCATTCAAGGAACAAGAAGAGTTCTTAGAAGAAGACTGCGAGGCATGTAAGTTATAATGTTAGAGACTATCTGCGACATAATGACTGACGCTTACAAGCGTAACTGGATTACCAGTCGTGATGGCAATGTAAGTATTCGTCATCACGACCGTGATCACTTTTATATCACACCTAGTGGTGTACGTAAGCAGACACTACAGCCTGATCAGTTCAAGAAGATCAGTATTCATGGCCTACTATGGCAAGAAGAGTTCTATACAGACATTAGTGCTAACCTAAGGCCCAGTGGAGAAATTCCCTTGCACTTTGGTCTACAACGAGCAATGGGCCAACACAGTAATGATGTACGTGTTGTTGTCCATGTGCATCCTACATATTGTGTTGCAGCCATGCATGCCGGAATTGATTTAAGCACTGTAGTCGACAGCTTTCCTGAACTGAGCCGCTATACCAAGGTTGCGCCTAACGTCGGTGATGTTCCTCCTATCAGTCAAGAGCTTGCAAATCAGTGCTTCGAGAAGTTACAATTAGACGATGCTGGCAACGTTGCCTATGATATAGTAGGCATCAAAGGACATGGTGTGGTTGCAATTGACACAAGTCCATGGCGGGCATACGAGCATATTGAAAGATTAGAACATATTTGCAAGATAGTACTTGCATCAGGAAATTATTAACATGAGCAAACAACAATATAACTTAACACAAAAAACAGATTATCTAAATCGCAAGATGTTCTTGGACCCAGCAGGTCCTGTGACTATTCAGCGATTTGAAGAAGTCAAGTACAACAAGATTGTAGACTTTGAAAAAACTGCTCGCGGATTCTTTTGGGTTCCAGAAGAAGTGTCATTGACCAAAGACGCAAACGATTTCAAAGATTCAAGCGATGCTGTGCGTCATATCTTTACATCAAACCTATTACGTCAAACAGCACTAGACAGTTTGCAAGGTCGTGGCCCTACACAAGTATTCACACCTGTGTGTAGTATTCCAGAACTAGAAGCATTGATGTACAACTGGAGCTTCTTCGAAACCAACATTCACAGTCGCAGTTATAGTCACATCATCCGCAACATCTACAACGTGCCTAAGGAAGTGTTTAACACGATCCATGACACACAAGAGATTGTTGATATGGCCAGTAGCGTAGGCAAGTACTACGATGACTTACATCAGATTAACTGTGCAAAAGAATCAGGCCAACCAGTTACCGAAGAAGAACACATCAAAGCAATCTATCTAGCATTACACGCGAGTTATGCCTTAGAAGCATTCCGCTTCATGGTATCATTTGCTACAAGTCTAGCAATGGTAGAGAATAAAATCTTTATTGGCAATGGCAACATCATCAGTTTGATCCTACAAGACGAACTACTACACAAAGGCTGGACTGCTTGGTTGATCAATCAAGTGGTCAAGGAAGATCCTCGCTTTGCTCGTGTTGCACAAGAATGCCAAGATGAAGTATTGCAAATTTACAGAGATGTAATTGCTGAAGAAAAAGCATGGGCTGACTACTTGTTTAAGAAAGGTCCTGTTATCGGTCTTAACGCAAACATCTTGAAAGATTTTGTTGACTACACAGCCACAGGTGCGCTCAAGGATATTGGTATCAAATATTGGAATCCTGCGCCAAAGAGTACTCCTATTCCTTGGTTCAACAAACACAGCGATACAAGCAAGAAACAAACAGCACTGCAAGAAAACGAATCCACAAACTATGTAATTGGTGTGATGAGTGATGCAGTAGATTATGACGCACTACCAAGCCTATGAGTTTCAGTGAACTTTATATTGCAGAGTGGTGCTCATCGTGTCATTCTGCATATGAAAAGTTAAAGTCTGCAGGTGTTGAATTTGAAGTGGTAAACGTTGATGATGATGAAGCACTATATAGAGCTTTCGAAGTATGGAAATACAGGTTAGGACATAATCCAAATTCTATACCACAATTTTGGTACAAAGGTCAGCACATAGGCGGAAGTGCTGGAATAGATAAATTTTTAAAGGAATATAATGTTAATTGATGTTAAAAAAGACGGTGATGTAATTACTCTTAAGATGAGCTCTGGCGAGGAAGTAATTGGAGTGTATGTAAGTGATGACAGTTCTTCATACACAATTGATCGCCCAGTAACATTGAGTGTTGGTCCCAAAGGCGGTCCAGCACTAACCCCTTATCTTATGACTGTTGCACCTGGCAATGCACGTAACTTAAAATTCAACAAGTCATTGGTAGTTACAGTAGCTAATACAGACAAAGAGCTAGCTGATCAATATACATCTGCAATGAGCGGAATTCAAATTGCACCTTCGGGAATGAAACTATAATGCCATCAGTACACAGGCAAGGCGACCAAAACGACGGCGGCGGTATAATCGAAGACGTTGCACAAGGTACTGTTTATGTAAATGGACAGCTTGCAAGTGTCGACGGTAGCACTGTTTCCGGGCACGATTTACATCTTCCAACTGCTACTGCAAACGGTAGCCAAACTGTGTTTATCAACGGAATCCCCGTTAATCGACAAGGTGACGAAGATGAATGTGGGCACGGAAGGGCAGACGGTAGCCCGGACGTTTACGTAGGTTAATAATAAAATCTCCCATAAATAGCTGGGAGATTTTATTTTATGTGTGATGCAAAACCAGTTGGAAACGGCGCAAGAAAACGCACACCTAGCGGGATAATTTATTACGATGACACGCCCGAAGGGCATGCCGCCGCAGCCGAAGATCAAAGAACTGCACAAGGTGGAGGCGACATAGGTGAAGCTACACAGCCGCCTAGTGAGGAACCTCTTCCACCGGATACAAGTGATTGCACAACATACACTGATGCTATGTGGGACACAGCATGTAGCAAGTACTACAAGTTTGCTCACATGAAATATAAGCCGCAGCCAAACGGCGGGCAAAGTGCCGCACAAGTGGCATGTAATTGGCAAAAATTGTGCCGCAATATATTAGATCCTATACGTGATGCAGGATTTCCTATTACTATTTCGTCTGGATATCGTTCTCCTTCTTATAACGCCAGCATTGGTGGCAGCAACTCTAGTGACCACGTATATGCATGTGCAACCGACATACAGTTATTAAACGGTGATGCAGTAGAAAATGCAAAAAAACTATTCAAATGGATAGGTAAATCTGGGCTACCCTTTAGCCAATTGATTTTTGAAGGTCGCTGGGTACACGTTGCCTACGGCGGCCGCTCATCACCTAGTGTAGCAGTATTAGTGGCTAGAAACGGAAAAGCCCCTTATCAAAATGGCGGCGGTCGCGCTGGTCCGGCCTTGCCACCGGATCTTAAGTGGGCATAAGTATACCATGGCAGATATTCCAGTAATCCCTGGTGTAAAGGTAAGCACCAAGGGAATTTTAAACAGACCAATCAAGGACATTATTTGTGCTTTGCTTTTTGGTGGCATCAACAACATGCTCAAAGGTCCATTGTTGTGTGTAACAGCGGACATTGATAAACTTATAACCGAATACACAGACCTTCCAAATTTGCAAGACCTTAAAGCAGAATTGACAGAAGTAAAAGATCAATTGAAAGCATTTGAGGAAGTAGCTGGAATCAAAAATATATTAGACAGAACAAATAAAGCCATTGCTGAAGTACAAAGCTTGTTAGCACTTGATGGCATGTGTAAAATTCCTCTAAAGGCTCCGGCTATCCCTGATGTACTAGGACAAATCATTGACGCAGAATTTGCTGAAGCCAATGGTATCTTGAATGATCTTGGCAGACTAAGCAAACCACAACTATGTCTAACTGGCCAAGGTGGCATTAACACAGGTACATATAACCCTGATAGTATTCTTGGTAGTATACAAAGACATCTTAACAGAATGGAAGACATTCCAGGCCAAAAAGTAGCAGGGCTTAAGAAAAGATTAAAAGGTGTAAGCAAGGCATTAGAGAAATCTGTCAATCGTCAACTGTTTCCAGATTTTCGTCACAAACATAATTTAACAACAGGCAAGCCTTATGCTGGAGAAGCTGGTGCAATTACACTAGCACCACCACCTGAAGTACTGTGGAATCCTCCATATCCTCCTGCAGATACCCCAAATTTAAAAGATGCAACAGCACAGGCACAATTACTAGTATCTGGACTTAATAAGACGGCAAGCTATCCGGCAGAAAAAGATGGAATCGTTAGTAGTAATGTATGGGCTGGATTACTAGGCCCCGATGTATATGCACTTGCAGTAGATGCATTGTCTCCGCAAGATCCTTTCTTTGCACAGCAAGATCCAGTTTACGACTATTGCGGAAAATTTGTTGGATATACATCTACTGTAATAACAGGCGATGAAAATGCAGCCGGCGGCGATCCAGAAGTCGGAGCAGAATTAAATCCTCCAGTGACTAACTTCAATATCTTATGGATCGCCGATCGTAATTGCTGGGCAGTCAACGGCGTACAAAGTGAACAAGTTGTCAATGGCCGCCGAGACATTTACCTAGATGCTAATCCGACTATTCAACTTCGACGTGGCTACAATCATATTTTAAGTATTCCATCATACGATCACTTAGGCGATACACTTGCACCGGAGTTTTATATTTGTTATGTTAACTCTGATTTGCGACCACGCATAGAAAATGGCGAAGTAGTCAAATATAATCAAGGCCTAAGCAGATTAGAAACTTATGAGCTATTAGAAGATGCAAATGGATTGAACGGTAATGAAGGAGTCGAAAGACGAGAAGCATTTCCAACTGGTACCAATTTATACTTTGCCGCAGAGAACAAAGTATACAGTGGCACAGAGCCACCTAGCATACCATCTGAATTAGTATGGTGGTACAATACTCAGACATGTGTTGCTAAGAAATGGGTGTTAGACAGAGATGAAAACAACGAGCCACTTGATACAGGCACATGGGTTGAAGTAACTGATGCTGAAAGAACAGAGCGTTGGGTAGGTTCAAGTATCACAGCAGGCGATCCGCATGTAGATTACCTTGCATACAGTAACCGCGAAGGTACTATCTTTGGATTGTTTAAGTTGGTGTAATTATGATTTGGATAATTCTATTGGGTATTGTTGGTTCTTATATTGTCTACCAGTTGATTAACTTAAAGGACTGGGATGATGACCAAGATTAAATTTATAGTTGGAATAGCATTGCTTATGGCTGTTTGCTATCTAGTAGGCTACATCATGGGCGTTGCTGATACAAATATTAAATGGCAACTGGAACAGTCTAAAAATTGGCGACCCCTCATAGGTTGACGCACCTGGCAAATAAATATATACTGTAAGTTATTGCTGTATGAAGCAGAGAGAAAAGTGTTCTGGACGTGGGTTCGAATCCCACCTGGTCCACCATAAGAGGAGTAGCACATGGACGATTTGACTAGATTTTTGCTAGGCATAACAATCGTTATTGTAGTTGGCGCATTAGTCCTTTTATGATGGGCCAGACATTGGTTTCGACAGGGCAAAGAGTATTAAAGTGGACAGCACGGGAATGTGAAACCCGTTAGGATTGGAGGCATGATCTGAAGCAAGCTAGACTTGACAGTAGGATTTTCCGGTCGAAGAAGCAAAACAAGTAACTGCAAACGACAGTTCATTCGCTATCGCGGCCTAAAAACCCATAGCCGAGGCAGTTATGCCTTGTAACCAAAAATAGCCAAGACCCGCTTCGGCGGGTTTTGTATTACTTTTGTTGTATTTTTGCAACAGTTGACTTTTGAACCAAAACTATGCTATACTGTGTATTCATTGAGGAGCTAGCATGGAAGATTTCACTATGGACCAAAGCGGTATGGATGTAGTGCGTAAGGCACAGGTCTATGCCATGGCAGCTCATGCGGCTGTAGGCCAAAGACGCAAGTACACCAACGAGCCCTACATCGTCCACCCTGCTGAAGTTGCAAAGATCGTAGCCGGCGTTCCGGGTGCTACACCTGACATGGTTGCGGCTGCTTGGTTGCACGATGTTGTGGAAGACACTGGTTGCACATTCACTGATATCCACATGGCTTTTGGCATCGACATCGCTACCTTGGTTGGATGGTTGACTGATGTGTCAAAGCCCGATGATGGCAATCGTGCCCACCGCAAGGCTGTAGACCGTGCTCACAGTGCTGAAGCACCTGCTGAAGCACAGACAATCAAGTTGGCTGATTTGATCTCCAACAGTCGCAGTATCGTGCAACATGACCCTGCTTTTGCCAAGACCTACTTGGAAGAAAAGAGGATGTTGTTGGAAGTAATGACCAAGGGCGATCCGACTTTGATGGCGGAGGCCAGAAAGTATATAGGTGAGTAAAATGTTCAAAGAAGAACTAAAGCAGTATGTGGCTACCTCGGGTCTGGTCAATATGAAACCAGCCGGCCCAGGTATCCATGTACTCAAGTACAAGAAGAAGGTGTTTTACGACAACCTGTGGAACGACTACATTGCAGAATGTCGTGGCACCATTGTGGATGCTGACTTCAACATTGTGAGTTATCCCTTCACAAAGATCTACAACTACGGTATCGAGAAGGAAGCACCTGTGTTTTCTGAACTTGACACTATAGTATGTGCATACCGCAAGGTCAACGGCTTCATGGTATCGCTGACCTGGCATGCAGGTGATGTGTTGGTATCTACCACTGGCAGTACCTCAGGTGACTTTGTGGACATGGCAAAAGAAATGATGCTGAAGCACATGTGCTGGGCAGATTGGCAAATGGCACTGATGGCAGATGACTGCCGTGACATGACCTTCATGTTTGAATGCGTACATCCTAACGATCCTCATATTGTGGTTGAAAAGCCTGGTATGTATATCTTGGGCTACCGTGAAAAGTCTTGGCAAAGTGCTGTGGGGCACGAGCCTGCTGTGCTGGAGCAACTGGGCGAAATGTTTCATTGCTTTGTGCCCGAGTGTGTTCATGTGACAGTGGCAGCATTGAAGAACATGGTCAAGACTGTGCGTCACGAAGGGTTTGTGTTCTATGACGAACACGGCGTTGGTGCCAAGATCAAGAGTCCTTACTACTTGACTTCAAAGTGGGTTGCTCGCAATCCACGTACAGACAAGTTGGTGGACTTGAAGAACGACATCAAGCAAAACTTGGACGAAGAATATTATCCACTAGTGGATGCTATTCGTGCCAACATTGTTGAATACACTGCCATGGATGAGCAATCTCGTTTAGCGTGGGTACGTGAGCAGTTAGCATGAGTGAAGGAGAACGAGCAGGTTGGTGGGCTGTTGCATACCTATTGATGGTAGGGGCAGCCGCTTACTTTACAATTTTTATGATCGTTTTCAGTTTTGCCAAACGATTGTTTTGGAGTTGAATGATGATTGATGAAAGTCACTTGCCTGTTTCCGAACAAAGTCTAGTCTTTCGTTTGCGTAAGCGAGCAGAGATTAGGCGACAAATACAAGGCCGTAAGTCAGTACAAGAAGGTGCTTTGGACCGTATTTCTGACTTACTTGACGAAGCCGCAAATGAAATAGAAAGATTACAAAATGAAAAAATGGATTACAAGCGACATACATTTTAGCCACACAAACATTTTAAAGTTTTGCGCCGCAAGCCGCCCCTTTAGAGATGTTGAAGAAATGGATGAAGCTATTATCAAAACGTGGAATGAGAAAATTTCTCCGGTTGATACTACCTATATTTTAGGTGACGTGGCATTTACCAACGCAGACAAAGCCGCTGGGTTGGTAAATCGCTTGCACGGAAATAAGGTACTGATCAAAGGAAACCATGATGTGAAGTTACTAAGGGAACCTGTGTTTCGTGAATGCTTCACTGAAATACATGACTACTTAGAAATAGGTCACAATGGTAGCCGGTTAGTAATGTTTCATTTTCCAATTTGGGAATGGGACCGTATGCATCACGGAGCAATTCACTTTCACGGACATTGTCACGGTCGTAAGACCGGCATACCGGGTCGAATTATGGATGTGGCTATGGATGCTAACCAGTGCCTTCCGCACTTGCTAGACGATGCTATTGCTACAGCATCACGACACCCTGTGCGGGACCGCTAATTGCTTAATTTTTAAGCAGATTTTTGTTGCAAAAATACAACAAAAATAGTTCAAAAAGCGGTTGACTATAGGCCCAATAGGGCCTATAATACTAGTTATAGTAAACAACATGGAGCCGCAAATGAAAGCAAATGAACTAGAAACAAAAAACGCAGGTTTTTATGCTCGTGCCGCGGCAATTGATGCTCGTATGCGTAATATTGCAATGGCATCCGGCTACACTGATGCACAGAAAGTTCAAGCAGAACGCATGAAGTTGGGCCTCGATATGGTGTACGCATCCAAAGGCATTTATATTAACTTTCGTTTAAAGTTTATCACTCTTAAAATTGAAAGCCCTATTGTTCGCGATCGTAAAACTTTAGCATTACTTGAGCAAGATTACGAAAAGGCCGGTATCACAAAACAAGTAACGGCCCAAGGCGTAATTTATCGCATCAAAAAGGCATAAAACGGTTGACCAAAACACTCTGATTCAGTATAATACTCATATCAATCAACAAAAGCGAGCCACGCAATGATTCTTAACGACGCACCAGCTAACGAAGCTATTCTGTCTAACGTAGGTGAGATTGGCGAGTTCCGTATTCGCAACTCTGCCAAAGCCTTTAACATTCTTTCTAGCGGTCTGTACGCAAACAAGATCCGCGCAATTATCCGCGAACTGTCTTGTAATGCAGTTGACTCACACACTGCCGCTGGTAATACTGGTACGCCATTTGATGTGCATCTCCCTTCTACACTTGAGCCATGGTTTGCGATTCGCGACTATGGTACCGGACTGAGCCATGAACAAGTTACTAACATCTATACCACTTATTTTGAATCATCTAAAACCAACTCTAACGACTTTATTGGTGCGTTGGGTCTTGGTTCTAAGTCTCCTTTCTCTTATACTGATAACTTTACAGTAACAGCCGTCAAAGATGGCCGCAAGGGTATCTACTCTGCGTTCATCAATGGTGAAGGTGTCCCTTCTATTGCACTGATGATGGAAGAAGCCACCGAAGAGCCAGCTGGTGTTGAAGTTAAATTTTCCGTCAACGATCGTTACGACTTTGACAAGTTCCGTAGCGAAGCTCAGAACGTTTACACTTA
>JACCDV011212457.1_pt1 | contig 10955 bp, 13 predicted proteins | sample 7446131 | NCBI WGS metagenome assembly JACCDV01 (sample SAMN15323448, study PRJNA562643) | freshwater metagenome | isolation source: river surface water | place: USA:Blue River Watershed | collected 2017-08-17
GCTGCTGGCCATGAGTTTGGCAAAGGGCTCGGCAACCGATAACGGCGTTGCGTGCAGATGCAGACCATGGCCCAGCGTTTCCACCCAGTAGACATAATCACCCGGCACGGTGCCGGCGTTTTCATCTGGCGCAACACCGACCGAATCCGGGGTGCCCGCCATGGGCTGATTGAGTGCGCCACGCTTCCAGCGCATCAGATCCTGGCCCAGCGCAGTACAACGTTGCCAGGCGCGCTCCAGATCTGGCGAACGGCCGGCCTGGGTTTGCAAAAGTTCGGTCATGAGGTCGATGCGTTCAGCCAACGTGTCGAGCCCTTTGATAAATTCCGGCTGACGCAGAATTGTCACCGCCGGCTGGCGCACAACATCGTTGCCCAAAGTCAGACGAAAGTCGCGTGCCGCTTTTTCCAGCGCGGCGCTCTGCACAGGCAAATCGAGGCAATCGCGCGCTTCGGCCAGTGCTGAGATCCGGATGTCCTGTGCCAGATCCAGCACCAGCGTGGTCGAGAAGCGCTGGCCAAAAAAGATGCCGGCGGTTTCCGGCAGCTGATGGGCCTCATCAAAAATCACCGTATTACAGTTGGGCAGTAATTCGGCCATGCCCTCTTCCTTCAAAGCGACATCGGCAAAGAAAAGATGGTGATTCACCACCACCAGATCGGCCTCCATCGCTTCGCGCCGGGCTTTGACAACGAAGCAGTCTTCGTAATGCGCACATTCGCTGCCCAGGCAGTTGTCTTTGGTTGACGTGGCCATATGCCAGACCGATGCCGATTCCGGCACATCGGCGCACTCGGCTTTATCGCCACGCCTGGTGCCCCGAGCGAAACGTACGATGTGCTGGATATGTCGTACATCCTCTTTCTGTAGAAAGCGCCCTTCTTTCTCCGCGCGATCCAGATGATGCAAGCAGACATAATTGCTGCGGCCCTTGAGCAAGGCAACCCGAACGGGTGCCCCCAGCGCCTCGCGCACGGTAGGAATATCGCGCTCGAAGAGTTGATCCTGTAACGTTTTAGTGCCGGTCGACAGCACCACTTTGCCGCCAGACAGCATAGCCGGCACAAGATAGGCAAAGGTTTTGCCGGTGCCGGTACCCGCTTCGACCAGACAGGCGGCATCCGCCCGGATCGCCTGGGCAATGCGCTCGGCCATGTCGGTTTGCTGCGAACGGGCTTTGAAGGCCGGAATCAGCCGCGCCAACGGGCCATCGGGCTTAAAAACATCGGCAACTTGATCGACCAGGCTCATCTCGTGATTCTACCAGTGGGCGTGCCCCGAGCCGTGGCCCCGATTTGCCAAGCACCCCCTAGGGCGGGGATAATGGTGCTTTGCGTCAAAGACTTAGCCGTTTACTCTAATCATGGGTGCGGCAACCCTCAAGGATTCGCCATGAAGTGGACCATCATCTGGATTTTCGTGTTGTCGACGGCCTTTGTGCATTTTCGCGGCAAGGTGCGTCTACGCCCCTTCCGCCAGATCACCGATCACTCGACCTTTCTTGCCCCGGTGAATGTGCTGCTCTATGGTGCCTCGACGGTGCCAAACGTTCCTTACCTGGACGCCAAGGATTTCCCGGAGATGAAGATCTTCGACGATAACTGGGAAAAAATCCGCGAAGAAGGTCTGAAGATGGTGGACCAGGGCTTGATCAAAGCCTCGGACACCTATAACGATGTTGGCTTCAACTCTTTCTTCCGCACCGGTTGGAAGCGTTTCTATTTGAAGTGGTATGACACCGCACACCCGTCAGCCGAAACCTTGTGTCCATTTACCGTCGGGCTGCTCAAGCAGGTACCAAGCGTCAAGGCGGCCATGTTCACGCATCTGCCACCCGGTGCCCGCCTGGTGCGCCACCGCGACCCGTATGCGGGTTCGATCCGTTACCACCTGGGGCTATCGACACCGAACGATGATCGCTGCTTTATCGAAGTCGACGGCGAACGTTATAGCTGGCGCGATGGCAAGAGTGTGTTCTTCGACGAAACCTTCATTCACTACGCCGAAAACGAAACCGATAAAGATCGCCTGATTTTCTTCTGCGATGTCGAACGCCCGCTGGCCGGTTCGTGGATGGTGGCTTTTAATCGCTGGTTTGGCCGTTATGTGGTCGGCGCAGCGGCTTCACCAAACGCTGAAGGCGACAAGACCGGCGTACTGAACAAGATTTTCGGGGTGGTCTACAAGGGTCGCGTCTGGGCCAAGGGTTTGAAGTCGCGTAACCGCACGCTCTACTACGCCGGCAAGTGGGTCATTCTGGGTGGCATTCTCGCCCTGATTCTTTTTGCCTGATCGGACGATATGCGTTTACTGCACACCATGCTGCGCGTCGGTGACTTGGAAAAGTCACTGGATTTCTATACCCGCATTCTGGGCATGAGCCTGCTCCGCCGCAACGACTATCCCGAAGGCAAGTTCACACTCGCCTTTGTGGGTTACGGCCCGGAGTCGGAACACGCCGTGATTGAACTGACCTACAACTGGGGTGTCGACAAGTACGATCTCGGCAATGCCTACGGCCACATTGCGCTGGAAGTCGAGGACGCCTATGCCGCCTGCGACAAGATTCGCGCCGCCGGTGGCAAGGTGGTGCGCGAAGCCGGCCCGATGAAGCACGGCAACACCGTCATTGCCTTTGTCGAAGATCCGGACGGTTACAAAATCGAACTCATTCAACGCAAAGGCCGCGTCGACTGATGGGCAAGCGCCTGCAGGCACTGGAGCAAAAACTCCAGGTCTGGATGGAAAAAGCCAACCGCGGGCATCATCTGCTCGGACTGGCGACGCTGCTCTCCTTTGGCGGCACCATCAGCGCCGCATATCCTGTCACCGCCGTGGTTGTCACTGCCGTGCTGCTGGCACCCCGCCGCTGGCTGAGTCTCTGCCTGGGTTGCGCCACCGGCAGTGCCCTGGCCGGTGCTGTAGTCGTTAGCGTTGCGCATTGGTTGGGCTACAACGAGATTCATACGCTATTCCCCAATCTGATCAGTGCCGAGACCTGGAACGAGGCCTCCCGCTGGATCGGTGACTACGGCGTCTGGGCGATCTTTGGGGTGGGCGCTTCACCGCTACCACAAATGCCACTCCTAATCTTCTACGGCATCGTCGATGATCGAATCATCGAAGCCTTTCTCGCGCTCCTGGCCGGTAAAACCCTGAAATATGGTGCAGTCGCCTGGGTGACACAGCATTTCCCCGAGAAGTTTGCGTTCTTTCAGCGGATCAATGGTCACAAAAAAACCACCCGGTCGAACAAGCGCCGCTAGTGTCTGGCCGGACACCGCTTTAGAGCGTAAAATTTGTCTAGAGAGACGAAATCGTTGTCCCTTATTTATTGTTTACCGGAGTTAGTATGTTTCCCGAATATCGTGATCTGATTACCCGCCTGAAGACTACCGATCACCACTTCACTCGCCTGTTCGACAAGCACAACGAGCTGGACCAGAAGATCAAGAATATGGAGTCCCATGTTGAATCGGGTACCCATGAAGAAATCGAAACGCTGAAGAAAGAAAAGCTACACCTGAAGGATGAGCTGTACAGCATCCTCAAAAAAGCCAGCGCTTAATCAGCGCTGAGATGGTGCCGATCCAGTATCGGCACCCACCTGCCGGGTTTCCGTTAGCAACCCATCAATCGCGGAACCGGCAGTCTTTGAGATAGACGTCGTTACTGAAGTCTTCCGAGGTGTAAACCTCACCCGTCAATACCCCATCGAAACCAGTTGTCCGGCCGAATGGCGTTGTGCCCAATACGTTCCGGCACCAGATCGACACTTCACCCAAACCGCTGACGCGCACATCGGCCACCACGACATTGGGGTTACCCTTAGCGGTCTTCACAAACTTGGCCTGCCCCTGAAGGTTCTGCCCTGCGTATTGCCTGATTGACGCCGGGTTTTTCTGGCGGGCTTTCGCCATCGCGGGCAATCGATCCAGCGTCAGCCCGGCGGGCACCACCGACGCTGATCCTGCGGGAGGTGGATCACTCCGCGGCACCGCGGTCACCACCACCGGAGCCGCCTGGCCAGAGCTTTCGCTCACGACCGCTGGCTTCTGGGTCAGCGCACAGCCGGGGAGCACCGCCAGGGTGCACAAAAACAAGGCAATTCTGTGTTTCATAAGTGCCATAAATTAACCAAGATGCGCCATTTTATCCTGTCTGAGCAGCGCGGGATTCTTACCGTCAGATTACAATAGCATTTCATCTGAATGACACCGCATAGGATCACCATGTTCGGCAAATTGATGCCCAAAGAAGGCAAATACTTCGATCACTTCAACAATCATGCTGCCCTGATTATCAAGGGCGGCCAATTGCTGACCGAGCTGATTGCGGCGCTGGCCAATCAGTCGGGCGAAGTTTCACGCCTGGCCGATGAAATCGATCAGGTGGAGCGCCAGGCCGATAAGGTGACCCACGAAACGCTGGCGCAACTGCACAAGTCATTCATCACCCCTTTTGACCGTGACGAAATTCACGAGCTCATTAGCGGTATGGACGATATTCTCGACATCATCCAGGATGTGGCCGAGTCGGTCGCCCTCTACGACATCCAGCGCGTTCCGCAAGAGGCCATTGCGCTTGCCCAAGTCACTGCCCGCTGCTGTAACCACATCGCCGCCGTTGTGAAGCTGCTCGACAGCATGCAGAACGGCCCGCACATCCTAACGATCTGCCATGAAATCGACGAACTGGAATCGGATGCCGACCGCCTGCACCGCGAGCTGATGTCCAAACTGTTCCGTGACGAACCGGATGTCCGAGAAGTCATCAAACTCAAGGAAATTTACGAGATTCTCGAATCGGTGACGGATCGTTGCAAAGACGTTTCCGGCACCATCGAAGCCATCGTCCTCGAAAATTCCTAATCGTCGGTCACCTGTCTCATGGATAACCTGCAAATGAGTCTGGGGGTGATCATCACCCTCGTTATCGTCGCACTGCTGTTCGGCATCAGGAACGGTCTTCCTGATGCGGCCAACTCGATCGCCACGATTGTTTCAACGCGCGTCCTCAAACCACACCAGGCGGTGATCTGGGCAGCCGCATTTAACTTCCTGGCTTACTTCCTCTTCGAACTCAAAGTGGCCGGCACCATCGGCAAGGGCACGATTGACCCGTCCATCGTCGACCACTACATCATTTTCGGCGCACTCGTCGGCGCCATCGCCTGGAATGTGCTGACCTGGTACTACGGCATCCCCTCCTCCTCGTCGCATGCGCTCGTTGGCGGCCTGGTCGGTGCGGCCGTCGCCAAAGCCGGCTTCGGTAGCCTGATCTCGGCAGGTGTCCTCAAGATCATTGCCTTCATCTTTATTGCGCCGTTCCTGGGCTTTACCATCGGCAGCCTGATGATGGTGACTGTCTCGTGGTTGTGCCGCAATATGTCGCCCAGTAAAGTCGACAAACACTTCCGCCGACTACAACTGGTTTCAGCCGCCGGCTACAGCTTAGGTCATGGCGGCAACGATGCCCAGAAGACCATCGGCATCATCTGGATGCTACTCATCGCCGCAGGTGCCTCCAGCCCCAACGAGCACGTGCCGCCGTGGGTCGTGTTGTCCTGCTATACCGCCATGGGCCTTGGCACCATGTTCGGCGGCTGGCGCATTGTCAAGACCATGGGCAACCGCATTACTAAGCTGAACCAGGCTCGTGGTTTCTGCGCCAACAGCGCAGGAGCTATCACCCTCTTCTTTGCCACCGCTCTTGGCATTCCCGTCTCAACCACACATACCATTACGGGTGCCATCGCCGGCGTGGGCTCTACCCGTGGCGCACGCCGTGTGCGCTGGGGCGTGGCAGGCAATATCGTCTGGGCCTGGATCCTCACCATTCCGTGCAGCGCCTTGATCGCCGGTGCCGCTTGGTGGGTCGGCACAAAAGTGCTTTAAATCACCAGTCGATCTTTTTGCCGGTCAACCACCGCCACCAGCCAACCATTCGCCAGATTGAATCCAGCTGGCGATATCCAATAGGCTCCACAAGACCCACCAGCCCTACGCGCAAATCGTCCATCAAGGTGGAGTAGTTCTTGAAGTAGATGTCACCCGCGTAAATCGAGTTCCAGGAATAGAACCCGGTTAGGGCATAAATCAGAAAGCCATAAACGAGAGCCGATTGGTAAGAGAGGATACCCATTACGGCGGATACAATAAGTACAACTAGGCCAATGAATTCGATAATCGGCGCAAACACCTCGATAAAAATGAGATGTGGCAATGCAATCCAGCCAAGCACCCGATTCTGCCGATTACCGATGAGTGTACGGCATTTGCTGAGGCACTGAAGCGCACCCATCATCCAACGTATACGCTGCTTTCTGAGCTGACCGATCGTTCTGGGTGCTCGTGTCCAGCAGATAACGTTAGGAATCGTCCAGATATGGTAGGGAATCTGCTGCTCGCAGTAATACTGATGCAAGCGAAGTACCACGTCCAGATCTTCCGTGACCGTGTCTGACTTGAAGCCCCCGATATTGATCAGTGCTTCTTTGCTGAAGACTGTCATCGCACCGCTAATAATCAACAGCCCATCCACGTAAGACCAGCCAGTACGCCAGAGCGTAAAGGATCGGAGATATTCAACTACCTGAATCTTTTCCAGGAGTGTTGAGCGCGACTCCTGTCGCACCATACGTCCGTCACGGATGCACAATTGATTGCTTGGCGCGACTGCACCACCCAGCGCAATCAGTTTGGGCTCGTTAATAAACTTGATCACTAATTTGGGCAGCGCGTCCGGCAACATGACTGAATCGCCGTCCATACAGCAAAGCAGATCCCCCGAAGCGTAGTCAATGCCCAAGTTAAGGCTTTGGGCTTTACCAGAGTGTGCTTTATCAATCACCTTTAACCCTGGCGCCTTCTCGCTCCGGTAAATTGCCCGTGGTTGAAGATCTCCCAGCGTTAAAGTTGGTCCCTCATGCGTCTCAATGAGCGCATAGCGTTCTTGAATGACGTCAAGCGTAGCGTCTGAGGAACCATCATTAATGACAATAATCTCGAGGTTGGGATAGTCTGAGCTAAGCGCCGCCTCGATACTGTCGATTACTGCATTTTCCTCGTTGTGCGCCGGAACAATTAATGAGACCCGTGGCGCATGAATGCGATCAAAAGGGATGTGATCCTTCGTGTAGGACTGGATTTTTAAATGCCTAAAGTGCTTACGCTGAGAAACTAGGATAAAGACGTAGACCAGAAAAGCCAGCAACAGATGAACGTGCAGAAAACCCTCAAAAGATCGCACGATCAGGCTTAACGTATCATGTATATTCATGCGCTGATCCAGTATTTACCCAAGACTTCGGGCAAAGGCCAGTGACCTGTCTGCGTTGCCCATGCTGTCAGTTCGTGTTTACTGAACTCCGCGCACAGGGTGAGCAATTCCGCATTGCTGATGAGTTGATGGCCATACGCTCTGAGCACACACGCCATCCCTTCCTCAAAGTTCATGCGGAGCAGCGCATGGCATGCGAAGGGTGCATAGATAGGCAACCAGGAAAACCGTAGCACCAGATCGGTGTACCGCGTCATGCGCGCCAGCCCGCAGACTTCAAGTGCAATGCATATCCTTGCCGGGTCACGCCCATCCAAATTCTCAGGGATACGATCAAACAGGCTGCAGCGCGCGGAATTCTGGCAATAGATATCACGTTGACCAGGCGGCAATTTCTGGCATATCCGTGTCCAGGTGTAGATCAGGTCAATGTAGTCCTGGTCGTAGTATTGACGCAGTCGGGCATGAAAATCATGATTAGGTTCACGAAAGAGATCAGGATCGAGCAGTTGATTCAATAGGTGCTCAATTTCTGTCATCGCCCGATACCTTTGGCGACGCTGGTAATGCTTCCAGCAGATGAGCAAGAACAAGCCGGCCACGCTCAGTGTCAACAAACAGGCGAGATTCCAGGCGAATAGCAGGAGATTGTCAGAAAGTAACGCGGACACCCAACTGCCCCCCATTTCTCTGGTAATAGCTGCCCTGAACCGCATGCCACAGGGACATTGTTAAGCCAACAGTTTTGTTTATTTTATACAAACCGTCGGCTTGATAGGTCACCACATCGATATTACTCAGGTTGCCAATGGTGACCACCATGGGTTCATGGCCTGTGGCATAGAGCAGCCCCAACTTGTGTCCGGACTCAGCCAACCATTGCACCTGGAATTTACTGAGCCAGCTTCGTTCAGAATAATCCAGCACGGACCGAACCAGGGTATAGGCAAAGCGATATTCCCCGTAGTACTTGTCGATACCCATATTGATGGTTTGCGTATCTCCCGAAAGGTACTGGGAGGTTCTGGCCGACAGCAGGTAATTGAGCGAATAAGGGAGTCGCCCATTCCAACCGATTCCGTAGAGGTCTTTGGTTAAAAATTGCGGGTTAACCGTGTATCCGCCTTCGGCGCTCAACACACCGTAGCGAAATGGATACGCATAATTCAGGTATCCCGCCGTATCGTTCTGCGAGAACCGATTGGCATTCAAAATATTGACATTGACCAAACCTTGTGCTCGGAGTGGCACGGTGACATCCAGATACTGCGACGCCCACGGAGTATAGCCATTAGTCAGATGTTCATAGCTACCACCGATCTCGGCAAATGGCTTCTGGAAAAAAACAGATGGCAAGGTAAGTGAGCCTTCGGGGGGCTCTAGCGATTCTGCATCTTCAGGAATTGCATTAGCCCATTCGGACGATAGCGAGAGTACTACTGCAAGGCAACGGGATAGGCAGGAAAGCCAAAGACCGCAACACTTGAATTCGTTGATTTTTGGCGCACACCTTGGCTTTTGCTCATAGATAAGCATTTGCTACTTTTACTAGAAATAGGCCCAGTGAGCAACCGCATAGAATTAACTGAAATGTTTACTGGCCAAATCGCCAATATCCACCTTCGCCCTAAGTCTCGCCGCCAGCAGGTACATACCGGCGAGCTTACGATGCAGAAAGAGCGCATCAATCGGCGGGGTGTGCCAGAAGTCACGATCCAGAGCCAGGGTCATTCCCAAGTCGTGCATGCGCTTGGGCAAGGTCGATGTCGCAAAATCATAGGCACCGATATGACACAGCGGCTCGCAAGCCATTTGAAAGAGATCCATGACGGTATTGGTCTGTTGCTGGCTCATTTCAAGACCAAAATAGCCAATCTCTGCTGCGGCCTCGTGCATCGCGTCACGATCTTTGGCTAATCCCGCGCGCATGAGTTTTCGATAGCCATCAACCATGTTCAACGGTAATGCTCTGGTTGCCCCGAAATCGAGCAGGACAATACGCTGTGACTCACGACTGAATCGGTAATTGGCAAAGTTAGGGTCGGACTGGATCACCCGAAAGTCAAACAGTTCTTTCAATACCAACTCAAAAAGCGCTTCGGCAACGCGGTTTCTCAAACTCTCTGGGTCATTCACCAAGGATTCGATAGGCTGACCGTCGACCCAGGTCATGGCCAGAACATGCGGTGTGGTCAGTGCTGAATGAGGTTTGGGTAAGAGGAAATGCGTACCCTCCCCTAGGTAATCGGCATAACGCTCCAGCCAGTGCTGTTCTCGCTGATAGTCTGCCTCGGCGTGGAGTTGTGCTTTGGCTTCATTGAGAATGTCAGTGAGTTCGACTGAAGATGGCAGTAGACCTGACATTCTCAAAAGTGCCGCCACGTTGTCGACATCGCTATAGATACTTTCTCTAACCCCCGGATACTGCACCTTAATCGCCAGTTCAACGCCGTCGGTACTCACCGCATGGTGAACTTGTCCGATGGAGGCTGCAGCCGCCGGCGTGAAGGTGAACCGATCAAAGTGGCGACTCCAGTCTTTACCCCACTCCCGCTCCAGGACGAGAACTAACTGACTCATTGGCATCGAAACGGCATCATTGCGCAATCGAGAGAGCATGTCCGCAAGGGCTGGTGGAATGAGATCACCCGCATCCATGGACAAAAGCTGTCCGACCTTCATTGCGGCACCACGTAGCCGGGACAGCTCATTCGCCACACGCCGCGCATTGGCGGGGGTCAATAGCATTTCCGACAGGGTGGGCACATTCCCTTTGGCGATGTGTCGTGCACCCTCGGCCAACATCCCAGCGGCCACGGTCGACGCCATCACACCTAGGCGCGTTAATCGTGTCCACCGACCTGCGGGAACTGCCACTCCGTCATCACTATGGCCAGTTCTGATCTTGTCGAAATCAGGCACAGATTGGGTTCATTCTTCGATTTCTGGAAGCTCGGGCTTTTGCGCAAGGGCAAAGCGCATGCGTGGCGGCAGCATCCAATACGTCAGCACACTTGACCCGGCACAGATGAGCCAGAAGAACAAAAAACCCAGCGAGTAAGTTGCACTGACCGAAAACTTCACGGGCAATCCCATCCAATAGAGTACCTGCGGGTCGACAAATGCAAAAAAACAGAATTCTGCAATCGCTGCAGCCACGAAGGCTGGCCAAACAATCCATATCATTGAGCGCATGACGTTTCCTTCAGAATATCAGTAACAAAGCACATAAAGCGTTTCTTATCACCCAATCCAGTGCCGATCTGCATGTGGTCTCTCGGAGTCCTGCAGCGGATATGAGTCAGCGAGGTATACATGTCCTTTCATCACCTTGATGATGGCAGCACCAATACCTACAGTAAAAAGCACGGTCCAGTAAAGAACCAGCACCGCGATAACGCCAATATCGATACCGGTCAGTGTCAACTCGACATCAATAAACCGGCTGTTCCAGTCAACTAATCGCGCAAAAATCGACGGCTCTATGATGAAGAGCGAACCCCAGAGAAACCATCGGGCCAACGATTTAAGAATGCGCGTTTCCAACCCGGGGGGCTCGGGTCGCGGCGCGGTGAGCTTCCTGCCGGGAAATCGCATGCTAGTGCAGACGTCTATTGAGTTCGTCAATCGCTAGCGCCCATTCTCCATCGCCGATGATCTCTTCCTTGAGGAAA
>JACCDV010221627.1_pt1 | contig 10954 bp, 17 predicted proteins | sample 7446131 | NCBI WGS metagenome assembly JACCDV01 (sample SAMN15323448, study PRJNA562643) | freshwater metagenome | isolation source: river surface water | place: USA:Blue River Watershed | collected 2017-08-17
AGAAAGATCTTGGCTAGACGCCTGTGCCGATTGCACTACGAAAAAGCTATGAAGTCCAATGTCGGTCGCATTAGAACCCCGGTTGTTAGACCGGGAGCTGCCGAAGATCTATGGGCTTTTGTAGTCCGAGAGCTAAAAAAACAAAAACACGAAATAGCTGCGAAGCTATAACAGGAAGGACAACAAGTGTCTAAACCAGACGAACTGCAACAGCTAATTGAAATGTCAAAATCAGTTGGCACACTAACCGAGCGCAAGCGCATTATGCAAATAGCTCAAAATCGCATTTGCTTTGACCACGCTAAGGGCTGTGACCACGCTGCTTGTTATGCGCTATCAGATCTAATCACGGTAATTACGAAGGAGCAAAAATGAGCCGTTACATCAAAGAAGTTCACAGATGCCAGCAGCCAGAAATCCTGCCTAGCCAGAACCTCGGCACAGTCTGGGAGTGCGACTGCAAGCGTAGGTATGTTATTTCAGCGTCTTATTACGACGGCAGTTCTCGCTGGTCACCACTAGAGAAATGGAAGTTCAATGAAGACGAAGATCGCCTGCTGACAGAAGAAGAAGTGCGCGACTACATAATGAACTTGGCAAAAAGCTCGCCGAGTCCTTACATTTCAGTTTCAAAAAAGCCTTCATTATGGACAAGATTGACTTGGAGATTCAGAAAATGATTACGGAGCTTTGCCCGGTCTGCGAGAAGACCGACCAAGTTATTTCTAAGCCAGACGACAACGGCTACAAGGTCAAAGTATGTATGGAGTGTTATCTTGCTCTAGAAGCAGAAAGGATCGCCCAGTGGAAAACGAACAGTGCCAGTGCGAAGAAAAGCCAGTAGTCATACTGCCGGCAGCGGAGATACACCAGATCCGCAAAGACCGCGATCGCCGGTACGAAGGTCACTACCACATCACGGTCTACTACCCCAAGAACAAGCCAATTAGCGTAAATGACGACTGGTTTTTTCTTTTGAAAACACTTGTTGATTGTTGTGGTTTGATAGTTGAAACAGTAAAGTTTGAAGTGAAACTTGAAGCTTCCGACTTCGCTCTAGGATTGCGAGAAGGCTAATGGACTTGCTTATCTGGCTTGGTGTAGTGGCACTAGCGCTCTCAGCCCTTTGGTTTATTGGTAGCTACTTAGTTTTTATGGCGCTGGCTAAGCTGGTCGCGCGCGTTAGAGAACACCTAAAGGACTAAAGATGCTGGAAGATCTAAGACCACCGGGAGCGCTAAGAGGTAGCTGCAAAGTAGAAACTATTATGCAGACCCTTAGCAAAAGCGACCAAGAGATCCTTACGGCAGCAATCTTTGACAGCGCTCAATGGCCAATCAAAACACTCTCTAAAGCGCTAGGCAACAAAGGTATTCAGATTAGCGACACACCACTAACCGCGCACCGCTACAAGAATTGTGCTTGCTTTAGATAATGCTAGAGAACCTAGAACCTGCGCCAAAAATAACCGCGCCTAAAGACTTTCGCGCTGGCGTAGAGTTTGACGGCACTGCTGGAACAGCCACTACCGAAGGTCTACTTGAGCAACCTAACTTTGACGACTTCCTACGCGATCGCGGTTACAATCCTGACGAATACGAGATAGTCGGTGCGCCACGCACCAGCCAGTGGCAACGCTATGACGGCGAATGGCTAACGGCTTATCGCTTCCGCTTCCAAAAGCGCACCATAACCAACACCGACCTGCCGTTGCTATACGAACAAGCCAAGCGCGCCTATAAACCCAACAAAACTAAGACGGCTAACTGCACCTTAGTTATCGGGTGGTCAGATACTCAGACCGGTAAGGTCGGTTCGCGCGGTGGCACAGCAGAACTTATCCAGCGCATCGAAGCTAAGCGCCACGCACTAGAGCAATTTATCAAGCAGCACAAGCCAGAGCAGATCCTATTTCTTGATGTTGGTGACGGCATAGAAGGCTTTGAAAACACCGGTGGTCAGTTATTCACGAACGACTTATCGCTGATGCAGCAGGTAGATCTGGAAGCAACCTTTCGTTGGGAAACGCTAAAGATGCTGGCTAAATACACCGACAACATAATTGCTGCCTCTATTGGATCTAACCACTGCCAATGGCGTAAAGGTAAAGATCGCCTCGGCAACCCACTAGACGACTGGGGTATCCACATCAACCGGCAGTTGGCGCGCTTAGCGCAAGAAACAAAAACACCGGTCAAGTTTCTAGAGCCACAACCTTATGACGAGTCACTAGCCATACAGGTCTACGAACACATTATTGGTTTAGCTCACGGACACCAAGCCAGCCGACCAGACGGCATACCTAACTGGTGGCGTGGTCAGTCGCACGGTGAGCAACCGGTAGCAGACGCAACTATTCTGAACACCGGTCACTACCACCACTTACGCGTAATGGAAACTGGGCGCAAGAACGGAAGATCGCGCTGGTGGATACAGATGCCAACACTAGACAATGGTTCGGATTGGTATAGACAGCGCCAAGGTGACGACAGCGATCCCGGCTTGCTGGTCTATCTGCTATACCCTGACACACCATTCGCTGGCACAGTGTATAAACTCTAGGTATGCCTACCTATAACTACCGCTGCAATAACAATCACTACCGGGAGCTATCCCACTCCATTCACTACCAAGGTGATGTGAAATGTGAGGAGTGCGGTGGGCTAATGAACCGGGTAATCTCCGCGATCGGGAGCGTAAAGTTCTACGGCTCTGGCTGGTATACGAACGACAAGAATAAATAAAACATAACTTATGCCTAAGCCGTTTCCTAAACCCTGCCTAGACTGCGGTCGGCTAACTAATCTTGGCTCTCGCTGCGAAACACACCAAGCCGAACGCGAAGCCACACGCGCTGCCCTCGCGCCAAAAAGAAAATACAAAAACAAACCAAGACGAGAACATTACACTGGCGATTATCGCGCTAGAGCTAAACAAGTAAGAGAGAATGCTGTCTATTGTCACCTATGCGGAGATAGCGCTAGAGCAACAGATCCTTGGACAGCCGACCACCTAATCGCTGGCGATCCACTTTCTCCCCTGCTACCGGCTCACCGCAGCTGTAACAGCAGACGCAAGAACAAACCTCTCACTGATTACTGACCCGATACGCCGGGGACACAACTGGGGGTGGGTCAAAAAATAGGCAAACAACCAATAGGAAACCCCCAATGTCTTAGGCATTCACGCATAACCGCGAAATTATCAGTTTTTTGAAGTGACTTGTGGTAGCGTAAAAACAAACCTAGTAAGGATTACCCTTGAACAAAATTACCGACCAGCTCCTACCCCTAGCCGTAGATGTTGAAAAGCTAGTCCCAGCAAAGAGCAACCCACGCAAGGGCGACATTGACGCGATCAAAAAGAGTTACGAGCGCTTTGGTCAGCGCAAGCCAATTGTTGCGCTAAAAGAAACTAGCGAGATTATTGCCGGTAACCACCAATACCAAGCTGCACTAGACCTGGGCTGGGACAAGATCGCGGTGGTGTTTGTCGAAGATGACGCCGAAACCGCAACTGCCTATTCAATTGCCGACAACCGCATTGGTCAGTTGGGCGAATGGAATGTTGAAGAACTGGTTATGGCTTTTGAAAAGATTGACTACGCCGACTTTGACAGCATTGGTTTTAGCGAAAGCGATGTTGAGGATTACCGCGCGCTGCTAGACGAGCAAGCTATGAGTATGCCGGCTATGCCTAGTATGGACGGACACTTGGGCGACAAAGCTGGCAAGGTTCAGGAAGATCCTGACCTAACTGTCAAGAAAGACGCAACCTACGCCGAGTTTCTAGAGCGCTACGCGAACCGGGCTGTGCGCGCGATCATTCTTTACTACCCGAACGACACTTATGGGACAATGGTAGAGAACTTAGACAAATTGGCTAAGCAACTGGGAACAAAAGACAATGCTGAAACCATTGAACTTTTGGTGAAGGAGAAACTAAATTGAGCAGTCTGCCAGAGTTTGAGATCAAGCGTATTCTGACTAAAGAAGAAGCCGACAAAGTTGTTGGTGACAAGGTTACTGACCAAGAGCCAAATGTAAACGAGGCAGGGATCTACCGCGATGCAGACACCGGCGAAGCTATTTTGGTTTACGCACCTTATCCAAAGCCTGTTACAGCGCTGCGTAAAGCTGTTTTGGACACTAATTACAGCACTACTTTGCGCGCTAGTGGCACTCGCAACGCTAGTAGGACTTTCGGTTTTACTACTCGCTCTGCTGTTTTACAGCGCGAAGCTTGCACTCCAACAAGCTTGGCTTGGGAGTCCCCAGAAGCGCAGATAACTCTAAACCAGACTGCCGAAGATCTAGCAACCTTCTTGCTACAAGAGTTGCCAGAGGTTTACGAGCAGAACTACCGCGAGATCCAGCAGGTTCTACCCGAATGGCGTATGACCGATGACGCGCTATGGACTTCTGGCGTAATCAACCAGTCCTCGGCACTGCCTTACCACCGAGACGGCTCTAACTTTGATACTTGGTCAGCTATGCCAGTAGTGCGCCGAGGTATGGACGGCGGACACCTACACTTTCCGGAATACGGGATTACTGTAAATTGTCGTGACGGCTGGGCGCTCTACTTCAATGGCTACGCTTATGTTCACGGCGTTACTTCAATGAAGACCCGGTCTAAAGACGGCTACCGATACAGCATTGTTTTCTACGCGAAGCGCGGTATGAAGGACTGCCACACCTACGCGGTTGAGGTTGGCGAGGCGCGCGCTAGGCGTAAGGATCGCGAAGCCGGTATGGCTACGGCAACGCCAGAGGAAATTATGGCAAAGATCCCGAACGGCAGATCCACAGGCGATACGCGAATAATCAACGAGTAACAAACTCTCAACCTACGGAGTTATTTTGGATTACCAAATTGCTATACCCTCGCACAAGAGGTCGCAGACAATCAACCAGCGCACGCTACGCTACCTAGCAGACGCCGGGATAGAGCGCGATCGCGTAAGAGTATTTGTTGCGCCAGAACAGCTGAAAACTTACCTAGCTGACACTGACAAAGGGCTATACGCAGAGATAATTCCTAGTGCGCTGGGTATACGCGAGAACCACAACTTTATTACTAGCTACTATCCTGACGGACAGCTTTTGGTGCGCGCAGATGACGACCTAAAGCACCTAGCCACTAAGGTAAACGACAAGCAGCTAGAACCAATTATGAACCTAGACGAATGGATACAAGCTGCCTTCCTACAAGCACTAGATCTTGGCGCTACTATCTGGGGTATCTACCCGATTAGCAACCCTTTCTTTATGAAGCAAAAACTAAGAACCGAGTTGAGCTTTCTAATTGGGCAGTTTTTCGGGTCAGTAAATCGCCACAGCGAGGTTTTACAAGCCGAAATCAAGGAAGATTACGAGCGCGCGATCTTGCGCTACATAACTGACGGCGCTATTTTGCGTATGGACTTTATGTGCGCGGTCGCTGGCGGAGTCGGTAAGAACGCCGGTGGGCTACAAACTATGGATCGCAAGGCTATGAACCAGCGCGGAACAGACTATTTATTGGCTACTTATCCGCAGTATGTCAAACTAAAAGCAGCAAAGGGTGACGGATACCCAGAAATTAGGTTGGTAAATGGCTAATGTAGGCAGACCACCTAAACCTATTGAGGAGAAAAGACGCACCGGCAATCCGGGCAAGCGCGCTCTACCTTCTAAAGATGTAGTAGTTGCTCTACCGGCAGCGGAAAACACGCCAGAACCCAGCAGACCGCTCGGCAAGCACGGCTTAGCCTTCTGGGATCGCGTATGGCAGTTTGGTATCAACTGGATTAGTCCTAGCACCGACTACGAAGTAATGCTTATGACCGCAGAACTAATTGACGAGCGCTGGAACTTGCGCGTAAAGGTTATGACCGAGGGACAAGCTAGGGACAGACGCGCTCTACGCGATCTAGAGCGCCTAATTGACAGCCACCTAAGCCAACTAGGGCTAACACCTGCCGACCGCTCTAGGCTCGGTTATGCCGAAGTCAAGAGATTATCCAGAATTGCCGAACTAAAGCAGATGCGTAATGAGTAACTTTCCCCCACGCTGGCTAACGCCAACCAATGTTTTAGAGAACCCTAATTCCAGAGCCAACCAGATTATCGCCTTCATTGAGGAATACGGCTTACAGACTAAGGACACTATCGCCGGTAAGTCTGGAACGAAGCTAGAACTACGCGACTGGCAGATCCAGCTAATCAAGAACCTTTTTGCCGAAGACGAAAACGGCAAACTACTAGCAAGAACCGCACTGGTCGGAATGCCGAGAAAGAATGGCAAGAGCGCGCTCGGCTCGGCGCTCGCACTTTGGAGCTTGTATCTAGGTGACGACGGTGGCGAAGTTTATTCCTGTGCTGCTGAAAAGGAACAGGCGCGCATTGTGTTCGGTGACGCCAAGCGAATGATTGAAGCCAACCCAGATCTAATGGAAATGACAAACCTTTACCGCGATGCGATCGAAGTCAAGGCAACCGGTTCTGTATACCGCGTGCTTTCGGCGGAAGCTTTCTCTAAGGAAGGTCTATCGCCAACTTTCGTGGTGTTTGACGAGCTGCACGCTAGTCCTAACCGAGAGCTTTTCGATGTTATGGCGCTGGGTATGGGTGCGCGTAGAGAGCCGATGCTGTTATCTATCACCACTGCCGGCGTAAAGACTGACAGTTCTGGTAGCGACTCGGTAGCTTATTCGCTCTACCAATATGGTCAGAAGGTGGCGCGAAAAGAAATTACCGACCCAAGTTTCTTTATGGCGTGGTGGGAAGCGGAAAACGAAGCCGACCACCGCGACCCTAAGACTTGGGAAGAAGCAAATCCCGGCTACGGCGATCTAAACTCGGTTGAAGACTTTGAAGCTATGGCGCGCAGAACCCCGGAAGCGGAGTTTAGAACTAAGCGCTGTAATCAGTGGGTCAGCTCCCAGAATGCTTGGCTACCGGCTGGCGAGTGGGACAAGCTAACCGAACCACAAGATCTAGACCCAGATGCCGAGTATGTTGTCGGCTTTGACGGCTCATTCAACGCAGACTGCACAGTCCTAGTCGGTTGCCAGATCCCTAAGAGCGAAGACGAAAAGCCGTATCTATTTCTAATCAAATCTTGGGAGAAGCAAAGCACCGACCGCGATGATTGGCGCGTAGACACCTTAGAGGTAGAAGGCGAGATTATGCGCTTTGTGCAGAACTATCCCAACACGCTAGAGGTCGCTTGTGACCCTTTCCGGTGGCAGCGATCTATGGCGGTGCTGCAAGATAGAGGCATACCGATTGTTGAATGGCCATCAACCTCGGCTCGGCGTATGGTTCCGGCGTGCCAGAAGTTCTATGAGTATGTGACCGAGAACAAATTGGCTCACGACGGCGACCCTTTGCTGGCGCGTCATTTAACTAACGCGGTAATAAAGGTAGACCAGTATGGACCACGCATTGTCAAAGAGCATCGGCACAGCTCTAAGAGGATTGACGCAGCGGTCGCTGGTATCATTGCTTTAGACCGCGCTTTAGTAGTCAGAGAAGCTGAAGAAGAACCGAAGATACCGGGCTTCTTTATTTAGGAGAAGAAATGGCGATAATTTCACAAATACTAGGCGCGATCCTAGTTGCGCTCGGTATTGGGCTTATTTTTCCACCTGCTGGCGTAGTAGTCGCTGGTATTTTTGCGATGCTTTTTGGTATTGCGCTAGAAAGAACCGCTAAGGAGAAGAAGTAATGCTAGGAAGTTTCTTTTCAGAGCAGCGCGCGATTAGCTACCAGAGCTTGTTCGCTTCTGGTGACGACCTAGAGATCGGCACGCAAGCCGGCACTCTAATCAACAGCGAAACTGCTTTTCAGGTAAACGCGATCTTCAGCGCAGTATCACTAATTAGCGACACTATTTCTACCTTGCCACTAGACGCTTATGTGCGCGCAGACGGCGAGAGGATCGCTATGCGACCTCGCCCAAGCTGGGTAACTAAGCCAGATGTGGACACTACTCGCGAAGCCTTCTATGGCGCGATTATTGTTTCGCTGCTACTAGACGGCAACGCTTTTGTGCGCGTCTACACCAAGAACGGACAGGTAGTAAACCTAACTGTGCTAAACCCAGCGAAGGTAACTATCAAGCGCAACGGCTTGGGTCGCGTGCAGTTTATGGTCGAAGGCGAAAAAGGTGCGCTTACTACTGACGAAGTTATTTTTATTCCCGATGTAGTGCGACCCGGACAGCTTCGCGGTGTGTCTAGGGTAGACGCGCTAAAGGAAAACTTCGGCTTGGCTATGGCGCTGGAAAACTACGCAGCGCGCTTCTTCGGTCAAGGTGCAACGACTCAGGGTGTTATTGAGTTCGAAGGCGAGATGACTTACGAGCAAGCACAGCAGTTGCAGCAAGCTTTTGACTCACGCCACAAGGGTTGGCGCTATTCGCACAAGACCGGCATTCTTTACAACGGCGCAAAATACAAAGCCACCAATGTTCCGAATGACCAAGCGCAATTCCTAGACTCTCGCCGTCTGGCAGTAGAAGATGTGGCTCGCGCCTTCAACATTCCGCCTAACCTTATGGGCTTGCCCGGCACAACTAGCTACGCCAGCGTAGAGCAGAACAACCTCGCTTGGGTAACGCACTGTATTCGCCCGATTGTTCAGAAGATCGAAAATGCACTATCTCCGCTGCTGGCTCTATCGCCTAACGGACAAAACGCATTCTTGCGCTTCAACATTGACGGATTGCTACGCGCTGACATCAACAGCCGTATGACCGCATACAGCACCGGGCTGCAAGCTGGCTTCCTAACTATCAACGATGTGCGCCGACTAGAGGATCTACGCAGCATTGACGACCCAAGTGCCGAAACTGTGCGCGTGCCACTAGCCAATGTGAACATCGAAGCAGCGAACCTAACCGCTGACGACAAGAAGGTTTCTATGGCAGCCAAGCTAATCACTGTCGGCTTCGACCCAGAGCAGGTTCTAAATGCGCTAGGTCTGGCACAAATGGCTCACACAGGCGTACCGAGCGTTCAGTTGCAGAACCTTGCACAGCTAGATCCTGCCGATCCAAAAGCAGCTTACGGAGCGTAACCAATGGCTATTAGCTCTGGTACTCAAACTATTGGCACTACGCGCAGCCAAATTGACGGCAACTCGGTTCACTGGGTAACGCTGCACATTAGAAACAACGAGTCCACCAAGACACTTTTTATTGGAAACGATGATGTAGCTATTGGTAATGGGTTGCCTATTCCGAAAGAAACTACACAATCTTTCGAAATTCCACCCGGCGAGAGCTTGTCAATGGTTAGCGACAGCGGAAATCACAGTGTTTCTTGGCTGAGAGTTGAGCACTACTAAAATGCCGTATTACATTGGAAAGCACCCAGACTGCGAAGGTGAATGGTCGGTCGTAAAAGATGACGGCACACTTCTTGCTTGCCATACCAGTAAAGACAACGCGATCGCGCAAATGGTTGCCGTATCTCTATCCGAAGGGTTAGACCCAGCCGGCGAGTATGACGGAGATTACCGCAGCGAAATGCGCGCGGTAGATCTAACTCCCCCAGCGTATATGCGCGCAGCAGCCAGACAAGGCTTGCGCTACTACGAAGAAGGCAAAGGTGGTGACGGCTTAGTCCCGAAGACTATTGCCGAGGCGCGTGCTATGGCTAACGGCACAGTAACCGCGAATAAGTGGGTGCGTATCCGCGCGTGGATCGCTAGACACCTAGTAGATCTAGACGCGCCAGACGCCGACCCCAGTTCGGATAACTACCCAAGCGCCGGTGTGGTGGCGCACTTGCTTTGGGGATCAGGACCGAGTAAAAGGGCTGCGCAGCGTGCGCTGGACTATGCCGACAGCATAGTGACTAGACTAGAAGAAGAAAAATCCGACAGAGCGAGAGGTCAAGCATTGTCACAGATTGAAACTAGAGTTTGGCAGAACGACTTTGAAGTCCGAGAAGAAGCCGAAGGTATGCGCCTAACCGGTTATGCTGCTCGCTTCGGTGAGTGGTCAGAGCCATTGCCATTCCGCGAGATTATCAAGCGCGGTGCTTTCCGCAGATCCCTAGACTCTCGCAACGACATCAAGTTGCTATGGAACCACGACAGCTCTAAGGTTCTAGGTTCTACTCGCGCAAAGACTCTAAAGCTAGAGGAGCGCGAAGAAGGACTATGGGTAGAGGCACTGTTGCCAGACACCAGCTACGGACGCGATGCTAAGGTTTCTATCCAGCGTGGCGATGTAACTGGCTTTAGCTTCGGTTTCTCTGTCCCAGCTGGCGGTGACTCTTGGAATGCCGAAGGCACGGAGCGCACTCTAAAGTCGGTTCGCCTTATCGAAGTCAGCACCGGCGTTGCTTTCCCTGCTTATCCAAGCACTAACGGCACGGCACAGGTTCGCGGTCTAGACTTTGCAGCTCGCAGCGCAAAGGTAGATGTAGATGATCTGGCAGACGCTATTGTCCTAATGGAAGCCGGTGGCAAGTTGCCTACCGAAGCTGCAAACATTCTGCGTAAGGTTATTGACGCACTAGCGGAAGAAGAACAAATGGAAGAACAAATCGAAGAACAAGAACCTACTGTCGGAGAACTTGTTATGGACGCAACCGAAACTAACGCAGCACCAGAGGCAGATCTGGGCGATGTTAGTGTGCTAGAGCTAATCAAAAAGAAGCTATACCTCTTGGAGCGTAACTAATGGCAACCGCAGAGCAGATTGCAGCAGCGATCCTAGAAGCAGCCGGGCGACCAGACTCAGGTTGGATTGCGGAAAATGCTGGACTACTAGCAGACAAGATTGTTCGCCTTGATGATGTCAGCCGCGACAGCGCTGTCGCAGCTACTAATGAGGCAACAAGAGAAAAGCGCGTAACCGAGATCGAAGAAATGCGCTAGAGAACAGCGCGCACCCACCGAGTTACCCTTTCGGCTCGGTGGGTTTTCTTCTACCCGGATCTTTCAATAAGCGGTAG
>JACCDV010381056.1_pt1 | contig 10954 bp, 8 predicted proteins | sample 7446131 | NCBI WGS metagenome assembly JACCDV01 (sample SAMN15323448, study PRJNA562643) | freshwater metagenome | isolation source: river surface water | place: USA:Blue River Watershed | collected 2017-08-17
GGTCAAAGACAATAATAGGTTCGAGATACGAACTGTTGAACTGGGTAATAAGGTTAGTGATGGTTATTTCATTGTCTCTGGCTTGGAGTCTGGCGAAGAAGTAGTCACCAAAGGTAGCTTCACTCTTAAAGCCGAGATGTTAAAAGGTGAGTTTGCTGAAGAAGAATAATTAATGGAGAATTTTCTTGCTAATTTCATTAAACAAAGACTGCTGATTTGCATAATATTTGCTTTATGCTTTATCGCCGGTATTGTTTCTTTCAATAAACTCTCAATAGACGCTTTTCCAGATTTAACCAATAACCAAGTACAGATACTTAGTGAGGCTCCGGGTATGGCTTCAATAGAAGTGGAGCAGCTAGTCACTATTCCGGTCGAGTCCTTGATGAGCGGACTGCCAGGGGTAGAAGAGCTGCGTTCGGTCTCGAAATTCGGGCTATCGGTAATTACGGTAGTTTTTAAGGATGATGTCGATACTTACTTCGCTAGACAATTGGTGAATGAACGTTTGCAGAACGCTAGATCACAGTTGCCAAGTAACGTATCAAGTGAACTAGGACCCATAACTACTGGCATGGGTGAGATTTATCAATATGTAGTAGAAGGACACGGTTACTCAGCGATGGAGCTTAAGACTCTCCATGATTGGGATATTAAATATCAATTACGCACAGTTCCCGGAATTAATGAAATAAATACTTGGGGTGGTTTTACTCAAGAGTATCAAGTCGTTATATCCCCCGATAGGTTAATCGCTCTTGGCATCACTATTAAAGATGTTTACGAAGCCCTGCATAATAACAATGAGAATTTTAGTGGTGGGATTATTGAAAATAATTCTGAGCAGTATATAGTACGCGGACTTGGCAGAGTTAATAGCTTAGAGGATATCGGTAAAATCCTAATCAAGAAGCAGGGCTCAGCGCCAATAGCCATCGATCAAATCGCTACACTGCAGTATGGTCCTATGCTTCGCCAAGGTGCTGTCACCAAGGATGGCAAAGGTGAAGTGGTGACAGGCATAGTAATGATGCTTAAAGGTGAAAACAGTAGAGACGTTATTCATCGAGTCAAAGAAAAAATTACTAATATCAAAAAAACTTTAGCTGAAGGCGTTCATATACATGCTTTCTATGATCAAACTGAACTGGTAGAACAAACCATCAAGACCGTCGAGAGTAATCTTCTTGAAGGCGGGCTTTTAGTTATAGCGGTTTTATTGTTTATGCTTGGCAATTTAAGAGCCTCTCTTATAGTTGCCGCGGCAATTCCCATCTCATTGATGTTTTCTTTTATAGGTATGAAAATATTTGGCATTAGTGCCAATATTATGAGCCTTGGTGCGCTTGACTTCGGCATGATAGTTGATGGTTCTATAGTCATGGTTGAAAACACCATGCGCCGGCTTGCCCATGATAACAGGCGCACCAAGACTTTAACCATTGTTCAAGAATCGCTTAAAGAGATGGCTAGACCTATAGTTTTTGGTGTTTTGATCATCACTGTGGTTTATATGCCGATACTGGCTTTAGAGGGCATGGAATATAAAATGTTCTCACCGATGGTTTTTACTGTTTGTTTTGCGCTTTTAGGTTCTTTACTAACAGCACTTACACTAGTGCCGGTTCTTTGTAGTTTATTTCTGCGGGGCAAAATAGAAGAGAAAGACAGTCTAATTATAGAAAAAGTTCAGCCTAGGTATTTTGCTTTATTGGAGCTTGCGATGCTTAATAGAGCCAAGACGGTAGTGATAGCTTCTTTATTGTTTGTTTTAGCTTTGGGTTCTTTGTTTTTTATTGGCACTGAGTTCGTGCCGGAGCTAGACGAGGGTGATTTGATTATCGAGACCCGTAACCTACCTAGTATCTCACTAAGTGAAGTCACTAAAGTCACCACTCGCATAGAACAAGTAGCGAAGCAGCTTCCAGAAGTCGTCACGGTCGTTTCTAAGACTGGTAGACCAGATCTAGCTACTGATGCTATGAGTGTTTATCAGACAGACGTATTCGTTAAACTAAAACCTAAATCACAGTGGCGTTGGTTCTGGTCTAAAAACAAAATAGTCAATGAATTGTCTAAGCGCCTTAATGAAGAAGTGCCGGGGGCTAATTTTAATTTCACTCAACCGATTGCTATGCGTGTCGATGAGCTGGTCTCTGGCGTTAGATCTGATGTGGCAATCAAAATATTTGGTGATGATGCAAGCATTCTTGCTGCTAACGCTGAGAAAATTGCTGCTATAGTGCGCAAGGTTAAGGGAGTTGCTGACCTACAGGTAGAGAAGCTTTCTGGTAGCATGCAGGTTCTCATCACGCCTAATAGAGCAAGCATGGCTCTTTATGGTGTTAATATCGCAGATATACGCACGGTGGTTGAAACAGCCATTATGGGGCTAGAAGCATCTGAAGTTATAGACGGGCGCAAGCGCTTCGCTATTAAGCTCAAACTAGCTAGTGAAGGGCAGCTTAGCGTAGAAAAAATAGGCCAGTTATTAGTAGAAACTGCTAGTGCTAACAGGATTCCTATTGCTCAAGTTGCAACTGTTGAGGTTGTAGAGGGTTTAGAAGTCGTTAATAGAGAAGCAGGTCAAAGACGAATTATTGTTCAGTGTAATGTTCGCGGGCGTGATGTCGGTAGTTTTGTTAAGCAAGCGCAAAAGTTAATTGATAAATCAATCAAACTACCTTCTGGTTATTACATTACTTGGGGCGGACAATTTGAGAATCAAGAACGAGCAATGAGTAAATTAATGTTGGTTGTGCCTTTATCTATTCTAATTATTTTTCTACTATTGATGGCGACATTTAATTCGGCGAAATACGCTCTACTAGTGATGTTGAATGTGCCTTTTGCTATTGTTGGTGGTGTTATGGCATTGTGGCTTAGAGATTTGTATCTTAGTGTGCCAGCCTGTATTGGTTTTATTGCGCTGTTCGGTGTGGCGGTATTGAATGGATTAGTTCTCATTACTTATATAAATCAATTACGCGATCAGGGACATGAACTTTATCAGGCCATTAAGCTCGGTGTAGAAGCGCGCCTAAGACCAGTTCTAATGACAGCATTAGTGGCGGCTCTAGGTTTCTTGCCGATGGCTTTATCAACAGGTTCTGGCGCTGAGATACAAAGACCACTAGCAACTGTAGTAATAGGCGGACTAATTAGTTCAACCCTACTAACGATGATAGTTCTACCAGTGCTTTATACCTGCCTTGAAGAGAAGGGAGGGCTGAAACGGTTGTACCAAGAGATTGTTGATTATTTGTCATCGCTCAGAAAGCACAAAAATACCTAGTTAATGCTATTGCGAATTCTTATTGCTTCTTCCACCCAATTATCAATATTATCAGCAATATCTTTATAGGCATTTATGAAAAATGGATCGTAAGATTTCACTATATTTGATAACTTTTCACCTTTGACTTTAAATTGATCAAACGGATTAACCCCTTGATGACATGTACCCTTGCGCGGGCAATTTATATTATGAATATATATGCCTAAAACACCCTTGCCGTCATTCCATGCCTTTTCAATCTCATACCTTACCCAAGGTCTATTGGCAGTTTCAGAGCCGATGAGAACAATCGCGCAAGAGCGATATTGCATCGCGGAGTTAATCCATTCTTTAATAGCATTATCTCCTTTGCGCTTAACAGTTTCCCATTCATTCTGCGAGACAGGCTTATTGTCTTCGATGGCTCCAATATTCCTGATCATTTGCACACGCATCACATCGTTATCAAAATGAAAACTGTAAAAGACTTGTCGCTTAGCCACAAATTATGCTCCTTATTAGTATGAGTTGAGATGTTAAGTTGTTCAAGAGAGATGGAAGTGAAATGTTGATCATTATTCCCAATAATATTATTAATGGTATGCCGTAAAAACATCGCAGTGTAATAGAAAACATTATTCGCCAAGTAGAATCAACATTCTTGCTAAAACGATGTGGATTAAGGTCATAGAGATAATTTAAATCACTATTCTTTCGCTTCTCTAGTACCCATTCATACATCTTGCGATACATTTTTTCAGTTCTTAGGAAAAAAGCATCTAGGTACCAGAAGCTTAAGAGTGGGATCAATAAGATTGAACACAATAATAAATAATTAACTGACTTGTCGACTAGGGCCAAAGCTACTGTGATGATTGAAATTAACCAACCTTTTAGCAGGAAAGAATTATTAGCCATCCTCCCAATACAGGACTGTATTAAATCGATTTCTTTATGTAGAACATCTTTATCCATATAACTGGGTGCTGATTATAGCAATAACCCTATTTGCTTTACAGGGCAGAAACCACTATTAACCTACCTTTAACCTAGAATCGGTATCTTAAATCTTAAGAGGGGGACGGTGACACAGATCTCTAATAGCTCTGCTATGCAAAGTTCCGCTGGGCGACAGCCTAGCGATACGCCTTTTGATCCTATTGCCTCTTTAAATAAAACTGTTGAGTTAAATAGTTCTTTTCTTATAGCTCAGCGTGATAATTTACATTCTAGTGAGGAGTCTTTAGCTAAAGCTAGCTTCTTTGATGATTTTGTCAGTGGCAATAAGATTGTACTGGAAGCTGATCGAGACCAAGATCAAGGCAAATACGACAAGCTTGCATATGGACATAAACGATTAATCAAAGCGCAAACGAAGGTTAATGAATTATATGCTCAAGGCAAAACTGTTGAAGCTAAGGAGCTTGCTACAAAAGCCATTGCGGAGCATAAGAAGCTGCTCAAATCAGAAGTAGGTGATAATCAGGCTTTTCATGAATTGTACACTGAACAAAAGCAGAGCTTAGAGTCTAGCGAAAGAAGAACCCAAATAGTAGCCGAGACTTCTGTTGCTGCCGCTGCAACTGTTGCAACTATCGCTACTGGTGGAGCTGTTGGTTTTGTTATAGGTACAACAGTTGGGGCTTCTGTTGGTGCGCTTAAGAATACGGCTGGGGCTGCTGTTGAAGTATTTGCTTACGATAAGGATGTCTTAGATGCCAGTATCCAAGTTTTAGAACAAACAGGAGCTGATACTTACACTGCTGCTAAAGCCTCAGTCTCTGCCGCTACTGGTGCAGCTGTTGCTGGTTACTTCGCTACTCCGGTGACCCTAGCTGCTAAAGCAGGAGTTGCTAGTGTCGCTGGAGCTACTGCCACTGCTACATCGCTAGCAATTAACACTAGAGAGCGAGCTATTAAAGCAGAGGAATCATTCCAGAAATCTTTAGAAGGTTGGTCTGGGATTAAAGAGAAAGATATCCCAAGGCTTCGTAAAGAACACTATATAAGACAAGGTTTTGATTGGGATACTTTTGCCAAAGAAGGTGCCATTGATTTAGCTATCGGTATTGTATCTGGCGGACAAGGTGGTATCGCTACTGCAGCGAGAGATGCAACTAAGAGTGCTATCAAGCAAGCAGTTATTACTGGTGCTGAGGTTGGCGGAACGATAGCTATTGCTGCTACTGCTTCTCGTGTTAAACACGGCACAATTAATTCAGACACTTTAATAGAAGAAGCGGCAGGCGCTACTCTTGCAACCCTTGCTGGCGGCGCTGTCACTCCTAGCTCTAGCAAAACAACTCAAACACCAGTAAAAGAACCTGTTGTACCATCTCATGAAACAGCTACTACTGCAGCTAAGCCACAAGTTAAAACTACAGTCGAGCCAGCTCAAAATCTTCGTAATTTTAGTGAGCAACTAGCAAAAGAAGCCAAAGCTCACAGTGAAGCAGCTATAGACCAGATTAAAACTATACTTCCAGAAGATTTGCGAGACTCAGTTACAGGTAGAGGCAAATCTCCTTCATCAATAGAAAGTAAGCTTAAACGAGCATTTGAGCATGGGGATAAGCTGGATACTCTTGATGAAGCTCGTGCACGTGTAGGGGACTTGGTAGGAACAAGATTAGTCCTCAAAGACACATCACCAGCAAATATCCAACGAGTAGCAGATGCTTTGGCTAATGGTGTAAAGAAGGGTGAGCTAACGATTACAGAGTTTAATAACTATCAAGGTAAAGATACAAAACCATACTTTAACAATGCCCAAGTTAAGGAAATTCAAAAAGCTGCTCTTGGCAGAGGACAAGCTTTAGAAGTTAACAGTGGTCCTGGTGCTGTTAAAGACACTGGGTATACTACCGCTCAAATGAATATTACCCATAAAGATGGAACTGAAATTCAACTAGAGATACTTGGTGAGTTTCAAATTAGAGGCTTAGCGGTTCATGATTTGTCAGAAGCTGAACATATAGTTTATGACATTAAATCTAATAAAAATCCAGCTGCAACAAATCCACACCTCAAGGTAGAGATAGAAGAACTGACGCAAATCATCAAGGGATTAAGTCCAGAACAAAATGCTGCTTATGATAAATATGTTGTTGATTTATTTGAATATGCAAGAGCTACTGAAGATGGTTTAATAGCTCCTAGACCAGTGCTGCCTGCTGGCATCCCAACACAATTGGCTATTGAAAACTTAGAGAAACTGCATTCGAGATTTAACAAATAGAGAAGTTATTGGAAGTTTCTATAAAGACTATCCGTAGATTTCTCAAGGAACTTCTGAACTTCAGCAATAGTTTTGTCACTAGTCAGATTGTTTAGGATATCTGCTTCTGTAGTACTAAAAACTATGGACCTATTAGAGGTTGCACCTGAATGCTTTGTAATCGTGCCATCTAAGCAAGTATATTCTTTGCCGTCAGCTTTCTCTTTAAAGAGTTTTAGAAGAACCGTGTCTTTATAGGGGCCGATTACAAAAGTTGCCTCTAATGCTTGGGCTCTTTCAGGAGCACTACCATTGGCTTGTCGATAAAGTTGTTTTAAAGCAGTGGTTATACTTCCCTTGGTAGCGTCAGTTTTAGTAGCGGCTTTGGCTGCCTTAAACATAGTGATTCTCTGCGCCCCTGAGTCAGCAGAACTTGTTCCTGTTATGCCGCTATTAACTCCACCAACCATATATTACTATTTTACCCGTTTAAGCAGCTTTACTATCAGCCGCGATAATCTGCTCTAGAAGCGACTTAACCCCATTTAATTCTTCGACTGCCCAGCCTAGATTACGACTATATTTTGATTCTGGAATTCTTGCTTGAAATTCTGGCACGAGTAAGAGATATTTAGCGGCTGATCTTGCGCTAGCTCCAGCCTTACCCTCTCTTGCTGTATATTTTAATTTTGGTGCGTTTTTGAAGTAATCCGCAAGCTTTACAACGAGTGCATCATCATCTTTAATAGCATCAGCAACATGATGAGCGTAAGCTTGATTCCACTCATGATCACTTGCCATTTCGGGTATGTCTGGATTAGTTAATTTCTCGACTATCTTTCTTACTCGTGGACCAAAAGTTTTGCCGATCAAATCTAAATTAATTAAGTCAGGATGATCTTCATAAGTATCATGCAGCAAAGCTGCGATGATGATTTCGGGCTCTTCTATTCTGGCTTTGTCCTTAACCCATAAAGCAACACCAACTGGATGGTAGATATAAGGCAGTTCTTTGGGACTCTTGCGTTTCTTTTTTTCATGGACTGCAGACGCTATGTTATAGGCAAGTCTTAATTCGTCATTATTCTGCTGATTTAACCACCGCTCAAAACGATCTATTAATCCGACAAGCTTTGGTTCAAAACCTTCTTTACGAACCTGTGGCCTATCGCTTGATTTAACCTGACGACCATCGAGCAAATTAAGTGTAAGAATAGTCATTTGCGTACATACATGATAGCTTGTCTGAAATGCTTATTGCAAGCGGTTTTAAGCCGTATATAGGTCTATTCGTCCCTGTATAACACAGTTGATCATGTTTTTAATGTCTTTATTGGCATTCGTGATGATAACCTTGCGTTCAAAATGATCTTTGCCAGTAAGTATAACGACTTGAGCTATTAATGCGTCAGCAAAGGAAGCATCCATAGCCTTTACGCCTTTAAAGTTAAGCTTGGTAATAACACTGCTTTTGATATTGGAGATTAACCTCTCTTTGAGATCAGTAGTTAGTTCTCTGCCTTTTATAACTTCATCAAATCTACTAACCATCATAATAGTCTCTTTGCCAGCGATCGGTCGATCAGTGTTGTCAGGGATCTCTATCATGCTTTGAAGAATTGCTTCTTTGGTTTGCGTTGGTTGTTCTTGAATAACTTTTTTAGCACGCCTAGCTTTATCCATCTCTATTAATATTAAGCAGAGGTCTACTATCCTATTTTTGTAAAGTTGAAAATCTTCTTCAGAAATGCAGTAGCCATAATGGTTGTCGAAACGGGCTTTTAGCTCAGCGTCTGTGTCGGATTTAGTTGTCATTGATTATGCTTTTTAATAAATTCTTTCAGCTCAACAGCTCGACTACCGTTTTTAAGCGATTCTTCTATTCGCTTGTCTAATAAGGGATCATCCAGATTCGGACCCTTTATAAATACTATTAAATCAACAAAATGATTTGAGAGGCTATCGTAACCTAATCCTATCCAAAAAGAAGACTTTGTTGATTGCTTCTTTGCTGCAGTAAGATTTGACACATCTTGAAAAAGCTGTTCCAGGTTTCCACCACAAGGCTCGGCCACAAAGCATACTCCGCCTGATTTGCTTGAAAACATAAAAGAGCATGTGTGCCTTCTACCATCTTTAAGGGTAGTGCTTTTTGTTTGCTCAAATAACTCTGTTATGCCGATTCGACCGTTATGATCAAGATCTAATAGGCTTAATATACAATCAATCTTTCCAGGGAATGCTAATGTATCAATGGTCATAAGTAGCTTCTCAAAGTTAGCGGGCATTTCTTGTTTTGGTTTTGGAACAGTTTTTTGTTTCAAAAAGTATTTTTTGTGCATGTAGTCATCAATGGAATCAGAAAAACCACTTAATAAGAGTCCGGTTGCATTTTTAAATTCAGCACTATCTAGCCATAAGCCTTGCTTGAAATAGAAACCTAACAACTCCATTTCATCATTGACCATTAAATCTTTAGACACTTTCTCTGTTTCTATTCGTCTTGTTACATAGTGTAAAAAAGAATATGGATTATCAAACATCTCTGTTACCATATCAAAATCTAAAAAAGGTATAGTCCAAGAATATTCTCCTGAATCCCATAGTTGGAAGGCTTGATTAATCTTTTCAGTCTGAATACTATGCCCCGCATAGTCTCCGAATACTATATTTATTAAAATTACTTCTTCAACATCCCCTTTTTTAAACTTAAGATCTACTTGTTCTTTATAGAACTTAACAGAGTCGGATGATTCTACATATTTCTTTGCTTTCAAACATTGCTGCATCGAAGCACCTACGCTTTTGTCGAAGTCCACTTCGAGTTGTTGCGTACTAGAGCCTATTTTTGTTTCATGTGTTAGGCGTTTGAATTTACACTGGAAAATTAATAGTTTAGTATCGTGTTTTAATAGAACGTCAACCTCTTCCTTCTTGCCATTGAAATCATAGAAGATGTTTTCATGGACCTCGTTTTCATTAAAGATGCGTTTTAAGCATGAGGACACTTGTCTTTCGAGCCAATTGCCAATTTTGTTGCTAAATACTCCGTAGTACTCCTTGTCTTTGATTAAATCAAAATAGAATGAATGAAGTAAAGCTACTGGAAGTAAACAAGTTAAAGGTACGAAATATTTACTACTAGTTCTTATTATTGGTCTCTCGTACAATGTATTAAAATCCCACGGAGCATCTTGTGGTGAAGAAAATGTATTAGGATGTTTAGCATTTTTATAGCCAAAATCTTGGCAGAACCTTTTCATAAAAGCACTACACTTTGCTAGATCTAATCCGGAAAGTTTAGACAAATGAGTTGCCTCGAATAAAAAGAAGTTTTCTAAAGGTATATCTTCGACCTTATGTCCAACTTCAGTTAGGCTAAAGACACAGTTTGCTGCAAGGTCATTCATTTTGATAAGCATGTTGGACAATGAAATGGCGTCATTAATTGTGAACCCTAAATTAGCTTCAAACCATGAATCGTGTTCACTGTATAGTTTTTGAGCAGCATCAAGTATTTTCGATGGATAAGACTCGCCTCTTACACTAAGTGAATAAAGTTTTGAGGTGAACATTAAGTAGCTTTGTGGCGAGTCATCATCAGGCTTTTTAGTACTAATGTATTGGTATGTGTTATCGAAGTAGCTAGTTAATAGAGCCTCAACTTTGATAATTTCTTCCTCTGAAATCTTGCAATTATTAGCTTTGGTCTCCTCGGTTAGATTGGCTGCTAGTAATCCTGTTAAAAATTCAACCTTAATTGACCATTCGTTAATTGGATTACCTTCTTCTATTCTTTGTCCAGTTGGATGGCATAAATGCCTTAATGTTAGAGCTGCTATAAGCCTTATAGGGTCTAATTTGTAAACAAGTTCTTCCAAGCTTGTGAAATCATTGTTGACTGCAACTAAGAATCTTTGATTTATTTTAGCTATTTTTTCGAAGTATTCCTCATTGTGATCATTCATATAATTTATCCTTGAGGGAATCCTAAAGATGATAATTATTTAGGTCAGCTTAAAAATCTTGAGATTCACCACCATTGTCGTTATTACTGAGTATCCATTTCTGAAATTGTTCTAATTCTAGGGCTCTTGTTCTAGCCTTCGATAGCAAATTTGTGCCAATACAAGACCTATTACCAGAACCTATATGATCAAGTCTTATTAGCCCAAGAAAGTCTTTAAATGAGTTTATATATTCATTCCATTTATTTTGGCTATTACGCAGAGATACTAATTGATCAGCATTTAATAAGGTTTGCATCCCTTGAATCAATTTCTCCTGTTCATTCTCCCAAAGTTCAATATATTTTTTAGTCTGTTCTCCCCACTCAAAGGTACTATTACAGCAGGGTTCAGCTTCCTGCATTAAATCTATTGGATGTTCTTGGATCGTACCATCAGTCAGGCCAATATTAACTCTGCGATCGCCAATTCTTGCTTCGAGTTCGCCTAAAA
>JACCDV010369024.1_pt1 | contig 10953 bp, 16 predicted proteins | sample 7446131 | NCBI WGS metagenome assembly JACCDV01 (sample SAMN15323448, study PRJNA562643) | freshwater metagenome | isolation source: river surface water | place: USA:Blue River Watershed | collected 2017-08-17
ACCTTTACAAGTAGGGTTCCTTGTGATGAACCTGACGCAAATGCACCTCTTCCTCTCGTTAAAACAAGTCCAAACAGTTTGAAACCTATATTCTATACAGAGTTGGGACTGAAAGGTGCATCTGTTGAATTGGGTATTGGAGAATATCGTGACTTAAGTGTGACACACCCCTTTCTATTTAACTCTATCAAGTCATTTAAACTAAGCAAAGAATGGGCAGTAACTTTATACACAGGTAAAAACTTCACAGGTTTCAGTGCTAGATTCAAGTATCCTTCCGATTATAATTTGGTTCCTTTGTTGATAAGTAGGGTTAAAAGTATCAACATCACATGACTTGCAACATATGATGCGATTGCACCTCCTGAAATTCCTGCAAACAACCCAACTCAATCAAGCACAATACGTATTTTTACAGACAGGGACCAAAAAGGTGAGTATATGGACCTAGGTCCTGAAACCTATGGTGATTTGGAAAAAGCATTACCCAAATTCTACAACAACATTAAATCCTTTGTCCTCCCTGAAGACTTGGAAGTCACTTTTTACAAAGGTAAAAACTTCTCTTCTTCAACTTTGAAATTCTCATATCCTTCATCATACAATATGAGTGCTATTGAACCTTTCAATGACATAGGAAGTCTTACCATTAGACGTAAACCACTAATACCAATCGGTTAAATTTTTCCTTATGCTATATTAATACTAAATGGAATTAAGCACAATTATCTACGGATTGGTTGTTGTTGTTTGTACCATTGTTGTTTCGATTGTCTTTATTCTTGCTGCACGGACACAAGCAAAACTCCAAAAATGTCCTATTGATAATGGCAAGTGTGAAGGGTTTAGAAGCGTTATGGGTGTTAATGTTGATTATAGGGAGGAGGAAAAAAACATCAAACGTACTGATTCAACTCCAAAACGACTAACTCAATATAGCACAGATGCAAGCAATGAAGTTGCAATGATTTTCATTGTTGCTTTGGTCAAATGGATAACACTTCCTGCACGCAGAGAAATACCTGCTGGTAATTGTGAAGCAGATTGGAGGATGAGAACATGGAGGAAATCCTTGGAGGATGTTGGACTGCCTGTCGAGCTTTATGAAGATGTAATTGATGTGGATTACAGGATAATCAAAGCATTGAAAACAACGTTAGGTGATTTCACGATGGCAAGTAGCAAGGATGGTACTACAGAAAACATATTTATTGAAACCCGCAAACAAGAATTCATAAAGTGGATTGAAGTAAAAGGAAACTTTGTTGCCGATGATGTTGAAAAATATATGGATGCTTTGCGGCAATACTCCAAGTTGAATAAAAATATATCTATGGACATCAAGTCGTATGGAGAAGTTGCTATCATTCAACCACTTTGTTCAACTTCACCTTCTGCTTCTCACACTCCACTCATCAATGATAACATTTACCTTGAAACTCAATCATCCTTCAATACATATTCTTCCCATCAACGCATTGCTTTTATCATTCTTATAATTGTGACAATTGTTTGTTCTGTTGCTTTGCTCCTTGAAGAGATTTGGCGGTTGTCTCCAAGTGATGCTACTATATGAATAAATATCGTGTCTTGTTGTGATATTGATATAAGAAAATGTTATCTAATACAAAGACAACTTTTCATTGTAACGATGTCCTTTAGATACGAGACTTATAATCTCTACGATATCTACAACATGCTTGATTCCAAGATTGGTAATAGGCGTGCTTTACTTGATGTTGCAGAGAGAGCGTACTTGGTTGCACAAGAGTTTGAGAATATTGTGAGTAAGGAGTGGATTGTCTCTTATCTAAATGACGATGTACCCATTGATGCATTATCATATTTGTCACTTAAAGCCAATAATTTACATAAAGATAATGATATACCTATGTTTAGTGTGTCTCACTCTGCTTGGTTAACTTCTCTTAGAGTGTTCAAGTTCAACAACAAAAAAAACTTGTCTGTTGATGATATTGTCATTAACAATTTTTATGATTCTTTCAAAAGATTGCAAGAACTAAGCATGAAATACACTAATCTTATAGCAAAATAAAATTTGATTTGTTTGTTCAATATTGTTTTTTTAAGATTGACTGTCAAAACAAGATGACAACAAGCATTAACACAGTTGAAGATATTAAACGTATGTTAGATGAACTTCAAGAGAAGGAGTTGTGTGAGGTTATTGAACACATTGCAAAAAAAGTATGGATACCTATCCATATTCCAAGAGAAAGTTTTGATATTCCAGTTGAGGACTATCAGTCTGTTATCAATGACACTACTCTCAGTTCAAGAATTGATGGTTTTACAAGCTATCTTCTTCAAAATAGGTTTGATAACCTTGAATCAGATACTACTTCAACAACCTCGTCTGAAGATGTAGCGGTCGCTGAGGTTGAACTTGATAATGATAATGATATGACAGTAGAGGGCTTGTTTGACCTTATGTCATCTCAATCTAATTGAAAATTCTATCTTTTTTACGTAATGATATATAAATGGATAAGTTTGTCTTCGAAACAAACTACGTAGCACCAAGCCAACCATACAACATTATGTCGGTTTGTGTGTTTCAAATGAAGAAGTCTTACAAGAAGATTGATACCTATGTATATGGTCTTAAATATACAGCAGATACTCTACCAAAAGTTCTACCTAATTTTTATTTGCGTGTATACTATGACCAATCCATATTAAATAATCCAAAGTGGTTGAAGGTCATTGACCACATCAAGACCAATCCTAAAGTACAACTTGTAAAATTTACCCATCCTTGGTTTGTGGATGAAGATGGTTACCATTTAGGGACTTTTGGAACACTTGTCAGATTGTATCCTCTTTTCTCTAATGATGAATCCAATCTTCAAACTATACTTATAGGAGATGTTGATTTCAATGAAGATATGTTTCCTTACTGGAGGAACACATACAAGATATTCAAGAACTCTTTGTCACAAGTTCATATGTATGAAAGGAAATGTAATCATCATGCAGAGAGAGTTCAACGTATTGTCAAATATCTCAATTTGCCATTCAGTCCATTTCTTAATTCCTTTTGGTCAAAGATAAGATTTCCGAAAGAACTTTTGGACACATTTCTTATGTGCTTACATGACCCTTCAAAAATCAACAGTTGTGATGTGGTTAACATATTTGTTAATGAAACAGACTATTCAAAGGTTAAGAAGGCAAATCAAATGGAGAGACAGAAGGTTATGTATGGTATTGACGAAATTTGTCTGTTGATGATGTTGAAGCACGTGATGACAAATAAAACACTATTTTCATATCATACCTTCCCTGACTTACTCATACCATTCCGTGAGGCATACATTGAAAACCCTACCCTTGTTGACACCAAGGAACATATATATCTTGTTAAGCAGATAATGAAAGAACATTACAATGATAAAAAAACAAGTGCTGAAAACTATAATTTTATGTATAAAACTCTAAATGCATATAGTAGCGTGTTTAATCCTAAAGCACCTAAAGGTGATGTTAAACTTATTGCATACTTTACAAGTAACTTAATGAAATTGTATTCATCTATACTTTCAAATGGATACAAGGAGTATAAGTTACGAGGAGACTTATTGAAATGTGCAAACAAAACAAACTTCACAGGAATGAAGTTAATCAATTTCAAGTATCAATCTTGATACTTGAAAAATACTTCAAAAAATCAACAATTTGATGAAAAATTGACATTTGGAAATTTTGTTGTTCAGTTGTTTTCCAGTATTTGATATATCATTGTAATCTTGCAAGTATGCCTTCAGGATTTAAGAAGATTGCAAAAATGGCTATTTCCGATATTGATCGCAAGACTGCTCTCAAAATCTACTGTCGTAAGAATGGTTTATCATTCACAAAACTGTGGAATATTGAGAAGATGAAGCAGACAAGAAAGGAAGTAGCTATGCGTCACAATATGTGGAAGAGCAGACTGTCTTCAGTCAACTTTAGTGATGACCCAATCCCTTCTAAGGAAGAACTCACAAAATCTCACAGTTATCGTGCTGGGAGATTCACAGTGCGTTTGGCTGTTCAGTGAGTTTATGATTGGTAGCAAAGTGTTTCTGAAGACAATAAAATGAGAAAACAGCAATGTTTTCTTATTTATTCAATGGAAGCACGTACAGATGCAAGGTCTGCACCTGTAACTTTTGTTATGATGTCATGTCCTTTCACGACAATGAATGTTGGCATGGCACTTATCTCAAACTGTTCAGCAATTCCTTCATGCTCATCCACATCAAATGTTGTAAAGACTGCTTTCTCAACCAACTCATTTGCAAGTTTTTCATACTTTGATTTAACAGCCTTGCAAGGACCACACCATTCTGTAGATGCTTTGATAACAAGATACTTGTCGTTTTGCGCGCAAACATCAATTAGTTTATTCAGGTTCTCAACACCAGTGATTTCAAAGACGGACATATGGTTTTTATTGGGTTCTATACTATTAAAACTTAAATATAGATATGTTCTTCTCAAAAAAAAACTAAAAATTTGATTTAACAACATACTCTTAATATTAAGCAATACGTTGTGCATCTCATACTATGGATATTCAGTGTACAGATGGACTTACCTTCTTGTCATCCATTGACAATGACTCTGTTGACCTTATCCTCACCGACCCACCATATATTATTTCACGTCCTTCAGGAATGAACTCTCTATATAACCAAGTCAAGGAGAATGAAGCAAATAATATTGAGTTTGTAAAGACTGAAGAGGACTGGATACAATACAAAGAGGATAAAAAGATTGAAAGTGATGACAACAAAGATAACTATATAAAGTATGGAAGTATTTATGGTAAGAAGTATTCTGTGAAAACAGACTATGGTGATTGGGATAAAGACTTCACAATGGAAGTCCTTGAAAAGTTCATTGCGGAATATTATAAAAAACTCAAGAAAGGAGGAACAGTTATCATCTTTTTTGACATATGGAAGTTGTCTGCCTTAAAGGACTTACTTGAGAAGTATAAATTCAAGCAGATAAGGTTTATTGAATGGATAAAGACAAATCCTCAACCATTGAATAGCAAAACAAATTACTTGACAAATTGTCGAGAAATTGCCCTTGTGGCTGTAAAAGGAGCAAAACCTACATTTCATAGTTCGTATGACAAAGGTATTTATGAGTTCCCTCTTCAAGGGGGTAAAAATAGGTTTCACCCAACACAAAAGAGCCTTGCTTTATTTGAGGCTCTCATCAACAAGCATTCAAATGAGAACGATGTTGTTGTAGATACCTTCCTTGGTAGCGGAACTACAGCATTGGCTTGCAAGAATACTAAAAGACAATTCAAAGGTTGTGAGGTGTCCCAAGAATACTATGAAAAAATAATGAAACTTGTTGAAGTGTAAGAATAAATATAACTTATTCACAAGGTTTATACTTTCTTTTTATTTCCTTGATAATCGGTAATGTTATCGTTGAATATAAGTAGCATTTTCTCAGAAATTCTTTTGGGTCTTCCCAATATGTGTCTTGCTTGGTTGTGATGTCATTCACATCAAAGTTTTTTTTCTCCCAAGGAAATTCAAACGGAAATACTGAAAGTGCACCAATTTCTTTTGCAGAGTATATTTTATTCAACATTCTTTCAGTTTTTGCAACTTGTCTTTTCTGAAGATTACAATGATTACACAATGGTTGAAAGTCTTCAAGTACCTGTGTGTCTGCAACAAGGACACGAGGGTCATTATATAAGTCATTTTTGTGGTCACATACAATGTTGCTTGTACAACCACAAGAAACACATGGTAAAGACCTGATAACCTTTAAGATGTCTTTCCTTATAGGACGTAGTTTAATGTTCTGTCTTTCTGAGTGAACAATAATACCAATAATGCCTCTACCTTTGTTATTCTTCCTAAACTCATCAATTCTCGCCTTGTCTATGCTCTCTTCATTCTCACTATAGGTTCGTATCGTCTTCTGCTCGATACTTGTATAGTTGAAGCATTGTTTTGCCCATCTATCACCTATGCCATTATTACCCCAATTGAGGTCATTGTGTTTTGCACAAACATCCCTTGACAAAATGTCTTTATAATCATTTGTTAGTTTTTTAACAAGTTCAACCAAATTACTCATTTTAGTAAGATAACTCCAAAAATGAGAATATACTTTATTCATTTTTTTATATTGAATCTTCTAGAACTCACCCAATGAAGTTTACCTTCTTCTTGTAGTACACTTCACCTATTACCCTTGCATCAGGTATAGTCTTTTGCACCTCCTCAACATCATGTTCACTCACAACAATAACCATACCTATACCCATATTGAAAACACGACGCATCTCGTGAATGCTGATGTTTCCGTACTCTTCCAACCAATCAAACATCTTTGGCACCACCCAAGATTGTGTATCTATATACACACCAAGGTTCTTGTCAGTTGGAAACATACGTGGTACATTCTCAACCATTCCACCACCTGTAATATGTGCCAAACCTTTCACATCAACCTTCTTCAAGATGTTATGTATATCTTTCACATATATTCTCGTTGGAGTGATAAGTTCTTCTCCAAAACTGTGATATGGAGACCAAGGTGTCTTGTCCCACACGGACAAGCCGTTTTGTTCCAAAACCTTCCATACAAGGGAATATCCATTGCTATGAAGACCACTTGAAGGTATACCCATTACAACATCACCTTTTTTTATTGTGTCTCCATAAATGTATTTTGATTTCTTCACAATTCCTATCACAAATCCTGCCATATCATAATCTCCTGATTTCAACAAAGATGGTAGTTCTGCTGTCTCTCCACCAATAAGAACACATCCAGCTTCCTCACAACCTGTCATTATACCTTTGATGACTTGTTCTGCAACATCAACATCCAACCTACCAGTGGCAAAGTAATCCAAAAACAGTAACGGTTTAGCACCACAAGTGATGATGTCATTAACGTTCATTGCAACTAAATCAATTCCAATTGTGTCGTGTCTATTCATCTCAATTGCAACTTTCAACTTTGACCCAACACCATCTGTGCTTGCTACAAGGTAATCGTCTCCAAGTTGGAAGTTGCCTGCAAAACCACCAATAGAAGGATTTAATTTAGCAATGCGTTTGACAAGTTCATTGCCTGCATCAATATTCACTCCTGCCTTCTTGTATGTTAAACCACTCACAAGACGCTTATTGCCACTTATCACCGAACACAATGTTTTCATTCTTGCCCTCATATTTATGAACTTCTCTATTAGGGTGTTTTGATTGTGTTTATATTATCACTACGACTTAATACAGTTCAACTATCATACATCAATGTTATCGTGACAATGACATTAAAAAGAACGATAAAAACGTTAAGGTATGTCCACCATTTTCACATCAGCTTCAACTTTGAGTTGAAAGTGAGAAGCACCAATTCCACAAATATCAAACTTTGTTCTTGCTTCTAACGCTGGAATAGTGGTTTCTTCTCCATCAACTAAGTTGATATAAGTGAATTTTTGACAGTTCCCATTCTTAAAGAACGTACAATTCTTGCAAAGAGGTAAGGTATTTTTCTTTGGTCTTATTGCACGTAGCTCGTTCTTTGTAAATACCTTCTGTATAGCAATCATCTTTTCTACTACAACGACATACACCTATAAACCTTAAGTAAATAACAACTACATATGATTTTTTATTTCCTTATAAGGACTATCACCATTGGTTACATGCATAAATATCAAATTCAATAATATATAGAATGTTAGTCGCAAGATTACAGTGTAATCATGTTGCTACTATTCGCAGACACCTAACTTACCGCCTTCAACTTTCAACACGAACGCATTGTCACAAACATGATGTATTCAATCATAAAGTAGATAAGGAACGTGAAGAAGCTGTTACTAAACAACTGCATATACACGGTGGTCTCAATAAACTTCTCGCTGAAAATGGACATTGTCCTATTGCAACTTGTAAACTTGCAATAGAAAAAGCTTTCTCTCTTGGTCTTATAGGTTTGCAGACCTACAAAGAGTGTATCGCTATAAACAATAAGTCCAACAAAGCAAAGCACAAGTGGTGATTTAGGGAAACAAAAGGACCCAGATTGTGTTTTTCAACCACGTCTTGAAAGTTTTGTACATCCCAGATTCTTTTTTGTCAATGGAAAAAAAGATGCAGTCGTGTTTAGAGCACATTGTGGCGCCGTAACTACGAAGACTGCACGTTATGGACGCTCTGAATTACGAGTTTCGTGATGTGAATGTAGCTTTCGTAAATGCCAATAAATATCTGTATTACTTCCTGCGTGTAATTTGGAAATATCAATATCTCCATTCCTTTCGTTGTCTAGCTCTTTAAGTAAATGTGGAAATTCAGTCAGGTATTTTCCTTTGACAGAAACCATAATTATTATAAAAATTTATGTCTTTAACTCATTATTTCATTTTTATATTTTCAACATTTTACAAGGCATAATATACATTTTGTAACGAATTCAAATGTATATTATAGGCAATAATCATAGTAATAGATGAATGATTATACCATTATACTTATCGTGTGTGTGTGGTCAACATACAACAACTTGATAATAAATGATATGACTTCTTTGTTTTCTTATTTGTTCGTTTTTCGATGCCTTTTGTTTAGCAAATAATTTCAAACAAATAGTTAAATGAAAAATACTAAAGTCAATGCATTGGAATATCTACATGACCTTACAAATTCCTATGAGTATTTTGTTGAAAAAGAGGAACAAATGAAGAGAAAACTTACACCAAAACAATTACACAACATTTGCAAGTACAAAGGAACATTGTCATATGACGTGAACAACAGACTGAGGGGCATTGAAATAACCACAATCGACGATGAACATTGGCTTTATCGTCAATATAACAAAACAAATGATAGAAATGAGCGTCAAATGTTGGTGTCTAAATACATCAAAAGCATTGATAGATATATTTACCACTTTAAAACATTATTTGAATACAGTCCAAGGTTCAACAAAGATACAATCCTATATAGAATTGTTGATAATAAATGTGGTTTTTTGCCTTGCAAAGGTAATTCCACGATATTGAGAGGGTTCACAAGTTGTTCGATAGATGTTATGCCAATAATATATTATGTTGGCGGACTATCAAGTCTGAAATATCCGTGGTCAGACATCGTTTTGCTACAAGTTACTGTGAGTAAAGGAACACCTTACATTTTTATTGATGCACATTGTTGGATGGAACGTGATATGATGAGCAAACAGGGTGAAGTTGTTCTTCCTGACAAGATGAGACTTACAATAATTGAACAACTTCCACCACTTCGCAAAATCAAAGTCTTGAATGCACGACTTGACATGACCACATAATGTGCATTTTAAATGTATTTTAGTAGGATATTCACTTGATAAAACACCTTTATAAAATGGTATTTTGATGAAGTGCCAAGGAGTTCTTGGATGAAGTTTCCTTCGAGAACCTCGTCCAGCTGTCTTCTATTGAAGACCTTAGGGATTTGAAGGAATTTAAGGAAATGTAATTGGACTTGAATACACATAGTCTCACACTCAAGTTTTATTGTTGATACATTTTCAAGACGTTTCTTATCACCTTGTTTCGTTCAACGTCTCCTTCCTCAAATTCAACTACATTCAACCAATCATCGTTTTTATTCTCACAACGCTCTATCAAATCTATCAAACCATTGTTCTCAAAACCACTGTCATATTGGTTTGGGTCACCAGTCACGACGATTTTGCTGTCCTTTCCAAGACGTGTCAATAGCATAAGCATCTGATTTGGTGTAGTATTCTGTGCCTCATCACAAATAATCCAAGAATGTTCGAATGAGCGTCCTCGCATTACTGCAAGAGGGCATATTTCAATAACGTTATCTCTCATCAACTTTTCAAGGGTACTTCTTGGATAGTGTGAAAGTAATACATCTTGAAAGGGCATCATCCAAGGTGCCACTTTCTCCAAAAGACCTCCGGGCATGATACCCAACTCTTCATCTACTGATACCATTGGACGTGTCAAGACTATCTTACGAACCTCATTGCTTTGTAGTTTCTGCACACCAATATGTGTCGAAAGCATCGTCTTACCACAACCTGCAGGTCCTACACCAACTACTACTTCAGGCTTCTTGGCTTTCAAGATATCCATAAAAAGAGCTTGTTTATGGTTCCTCGCCTTAATGGAGAAGACTCTTGAAGCCTCCTTAGATGCCAAACACAAAAGAGATGTCATTATGCTTTCACCTTTATTCCAACTTAAATAGGTTTCTAAAAGCAAGAATATACCAAAATAAAAACAATGACTTCAAGCAATCATCTCATTGTATTCTCGCATCAATCGTCGTCTACAGACATCAAACCAAGGATTGTAATGCACGTGCAACCAAATCCTCTTTATCTTGTTTGATGCCTTCAACTTCAACTGCTCACGACTATACATATCATAGAGATGGTCTAACTTCAAGTCAATGGAAGGACGCATTGACACAACAGCCATCCCCCTTGCCCTCTTGATAGTCTTGATTAAATCCAAGACACCAATCCTTGCTTGAGGAATTTGTTTGCGCACTTGCATAATGACCCAATCAGGCTCATAGACGAAACGAGGAGCATCCTCATTGACGACAAGAACCAATTCAATCTGTCTTGACCTGTCAAAGGACACCTTTCCTAACAACACAACGTCAACAGAACGACCGAACAGTATCATCTTAAACACGTCCATATTGCTTTACTTGCTTTACGTTAAAGGTATTGCAAATACGAATAGCAAAGCATACCATATCAACATATCCATCAATTTTTTGATACATCGTGCAAAAATAAATGTGTTTTTTGAAAACATCACAACTTACTTGGAATGTGCTGATGTTTGATTAGTTCAATTGCGGATGTAGAAGGTTGTGTCTCTGCATCATCTACATATGCTCCTGAAAACTTAAGTGC
>JACCDV010332745.1_pt1 | contig 10952 bp, 16 predicted proteins | sample 7446131 | NCBI WGS metagenome assembly JACCDV01 (sample SAMN15323448, study PRJNA562643) | freshwater metagenome | isolation source: river surface water | place: USA:Blue River Watershed | collected 2017-08-17
CATGCGGTGGCGAAGCCATGTCCCCACGACTTCCCTTTGCCACCGCACCCTTTTTGCCGATTCGTCTAATGGTAGGACTCTGGTTTCTGGTACCAGCTATTGGGGTTCGAGTCCCTGATCGGCAGCAAACGACCGGCCCAAACGTGTATACGTTTGGGCCGTTGTCGTTGCTCGCCGATCAGGGACTCGAAAGACTGTTCCGGGGTCCCCTTTAGGGCCGGAACAGTCCGGGTCGGGCGAATGAGATATTTTATGAGGAACGAAATAAAATATCCATGAGCGTGACCGAGTCCTGAGTGATTAAACATCACTCACGTCAGGGACTCGAAGCCTGATTGAGCATAATTTATGAGTGAAGCGAAATAAATTATCCAATCAGGGTACTGGTCCTGTAAGGACCGAGTCCCTGATCGGCTAACTAACTCGCTCTGGCTCGAAGATCAATAAAACCCTCCTTTACAAGCAATCTGATTTGTTTACAATTAAGTTGTAATATGGCTAAAAAAGTAACAAAAATCGCTTATGACTGATGTCATCTCGCTCGACCTGGCGACACTTTTGCTTTTTACAATGCCGGGGTTCTTCTTTCTTAGAGCGCTAGGATATAAAACTTCGAGTGATTTAACATACTTTATGTACAGTATGTTTTGGGGAATTATACTAATGGTGTTTGTATATAAGTTCATATTCTCAATTGAAAAACTTAGTCCGCTTTTAGAAAATCCATATGCAGGTGCGGTTGTATTGTCTACGGCTGCTGGTTTACTTGGTATAACAATAAGGATGTGCAAACCTAGTTTGTAGAACAGGTTCAAATTTAATTATTATATGAAATTAAAGGATTTCCCATATCCAAAATTAAATCTACCTATTAGACTGAAATTATTGGAAAAAGATTCAGAAATGTCGAAATTTCAACCTATCACTGATTATATTCATTTAGTTTCAGATTTTATCTATACAGATATAGATATTACAGGGAAAGATTCTTCACTTATGCATGCTTGGGTGCTTAGGGTTATAAGCTCAAACTTGATTAGGAGTCTTTATATTCGAAATTCATTTGTTGATGGAGTAAACTCAAGAAATATTTATTCAATGCAACTTGCATCAAAGGCATTGTTTGAAACTGTTGGTCTGTTAGCGTCAATCTTAGATTTGATAGAAAAGAATGATCCACCAGAAGTATTTATGAGCAAATTAGAACCATATGCATTAGGTAATAGAGCAAAAGGTGATTATATGGTCGGTAATGTCGAGGCAATAAATGTTGCAACTTTGATTGAAAAAGCAGATAAATATTTCACGAAATTTTCAAAAGAAATTGGTGTTGATTTTGAAAAGAACTTTTTTATAAATTTTTACGACAATTCAAGTTCAGCTTCGCATCCATGTTATGATTCATATGAATATATAGGTACAATGAATGAGGGAACTTGGAGTGCATTTTCAATTGAAGTGTTTAAGGAACAGTTACTTACCCGCAGGTATATTTATATCGGGGCACAGGTAAGTCAGGCGTGCATTTCTAATATTTGTAAAAAAATCTTTGCAAAATACTGTGACGAATTTAAAAGAGTTAGCGCAGTGAAATTTTTTGATTAGCTGATATTCTATAAGACAGTTACTCATAGTGTACCAAACAGCAAACATTATCTTTACTAGACAAGTATGAGACTCAAAAATATTTTATTCACCCTCATAGTATTCATCGTTATTTTTGTTGTGTACTTTCTTTTTGTGAGACAAATTTATTCTGATATGGATAAACGAGGACAATTTGGTGATATGTTCGGGGCATTAAACGCAATGTTCTCAGGCTTGGCATTTTTAGGGATTATTTACACAATTACTCTGCAAAGAGAAGAACTTGGATTACAAAGGAAGGAATTAGAGTTGACTCGGCAAGAGTTAAAGCGTACAGCGGAGGCACAAGAGTTGTCACAACAAGAGCTTGCCAAGCAGGCTGCATCGCTTAAAGCAGCAGCAAAATTAAGCGGATTAAGCTCGCTTCTGCAAAGGTATACAGCATTAAAAAGGGATGACAGTTGGAATGCAGATAAGTGGAACAGTAAAGCGAATGATGTTACATTGCAGATAGAAGAGATTATCAATCCAAAATAGAATCTCGATTGGTGTTGTTGTGTGGACGATTTAAGCTGCATACTCAAAACAGAAAACCACCTCCTACCCCAACCCCTCCAAATACGCTAAAATCAACCCATGTATCTCGACGGACCTCTCCTCGATAAGGTAAAAATTGATACGAGTGAAATCTCTGATTTGTCCGCGTACCCATTTTCTTTGGAGATTATCAAAAACCTCGAAGAAATCGTCTTCCCAACTCAGGTGACTTTCTTTGTCGGTGAAAACGGTACTGGTAAGTCGACTATTCTCGAAGCTATTGCTGCGCGATCTGGTTTTGGTAGGGAAGGTGGCAGTAAAAGTATTCAATTTGAAACGGCTGACGAAACATACGGCAATCAGATCGATGCCTTTTCGTCGACCATGACGCTTTCGTGGCGGAAGAAACCGAAAGACGGTTATTTCTTTCGAGCAGAAAGTTTTTTTAATGTCGGAAACTATCTTGATGAACTGTCGAAACATCCGCTGGTTGGTCAGTCAGCCTACAATTCTTATGGCGGGAAATCACTCCATGAACAATCACACGGAGAAAGTTTTTTGTCGTTCTTTCAGAATCGACTGGGGACGGGTGGTTTTTATATATTAGATGAACCGGAAGCAGCGCTGTCTCCGCAGCGGCAGCTGGCACTCCTTAAAATTATTAATGATTTGTGCCAAAGTCCTGAAACGCAATTTATTATTGCGACCCATTCACCAATTCTCTTGTCGTACCCAAACGCCCGTATTTATACATGTGATGGACATGCGCTCGAAGCCATAGAATATAAAGACACCTCGTGTTATGAAATCACCAAAGGCTTTTTGGATCATACTGACCAGTATTTGAAACACCTCTTTGCGGAGTAAAAGTCTAGCGCCAACGTAATTCTAGGCAACCTTTCCTCCACCTCCTTGGTTCTACCAAGTATGAAAACCATCCTCAAAATCATGGTAGGCGCCGGGGTCGCCCTCCTCATTCCGCTCCTTGGTAACACCTACATCGAGGGCTGGAACTGGACCTGGCACGACTTCCTCTTCGCCTGGGTGTTTTGGGTGGTGATGGCCTCGACCATTCTCTTCGTCAGTCGGCGATTCTCGCGGTACCAATTGACGACCGGGGTCATGACCTTCCTCTGTTTTGCCGCTGTTTGGGTACTGTTGGCTACTGGCTAGTTTGCGGTCCAAATCTATAGTCATTTCGAGTATTTTGTCTCCGTGTTAGCCATTTGTAGCCTTTCTTGTAAGAAAGGACCATACCCACCGTCAAAGGGAATATAAACACTATTTGGTTGTGAAAACATACATTTACTCACGTCATTGGTTGCGAAAGACTGTCGGGGTCGCCCTGATTGTTTTTGGTATTTTGGGACTCATTTTGCCGATTTTGCCGGGGTTTATTCCACTCGCCATCGGGCTTGAACTCGTGGGTGTACGGCTAGCCTTTTTTGACCGCTTTTTACCACGGGCAGTACCGACGCCTCAGCTGCCAGAGGAGATTGTGCAGTCAGCTGCCTAAACGCAACGCTTCCTATCAGCACACAGAGGTATATACTATCTCTATGAGCAACAAAATCATCCCAGCGGTCCTGTTCGGTGCGGTAATACTATTGGCCGGATTTTTTGTACTCAATTCCTATATCTACAACGAGAAGCAAGCGCCAGCAGAACAAAACTTTGAACCATACCGCGCTCAATTTGGTGGTGAGTATATCTGCCTCACGACTACTGCCGCTGAGCTACAAACAGACGAATGTGTCCCGGGGGTTAGAACCGCTGATGGTGCTCTCTATGCGATTGATTTTGCACTCATGTCACAGGAGCATGAACCGTTAGCAGTTGGAGCGCAATTCGAGGCCGCCGGCATGGTGACACCTCTTGAGTTACTTAGTACCGATCGCTGGCAGTCGTATGGTGTCAAAGGTATCTTCACGGTGACTGATTCTCTTGTTGTCGCGAGCGGGGAAGTAAATGCGCCCACCGCCTGTGACGCTGATGCCTTTGTCTGTCCAGACGGTTCTTCTGTTGGGCGTACTGGTCCACGGTGTGAATTTGCAGCTTGTCCCACCGCCGAGGCAACCTCATCCACCCTCACCACTTACCTCGGCGGCACGACGACTGGACTTGGGGTGAGTATCAGCCCACAGCAGGTTATCTCTGATAGCCGCTGTCCGATTACGGTGACCTGTGTGTGGGCGGGGACGGTAGAAGTACAGACCGGCCTCACAACCCCGGTCTCGCAGGGTGAACATGTGCTCACACTTGGGAAGCCGCAGACCTTTGGTGACTACACCGTCACCCTGACCACTGTGACGCCTGACAAGGGTGAGGAGGCTACCCCTGACTCCTCATACCGCTTTACCTATACGATTGTAAAAAGTGACGCGGTGGGGCAGTAGTTTGTTTAGTAGTATATACTTAGTGCATATGAAATTTTTTGTCACCTACCAAATGCCCCACACCGGGCTCGATGGTTGGATGCAGTTACCAGAAGATGTGCGTAAGGCACAGGAGGTAGAGATGCAAACCGCGTGGAATGCCTGGATGGCAGCGCATGCAAGCGTCATCACTGAGACCGCTGGAGTGGGGAAGCCAAAGCGTATTACTGCCGCTGGGGTCGAAGATGCTCGTAATGACATCATGATGTACTCCTTTATCGAAGCGGAATCACTTGAAGCAGCGGCGGACCTGTTTGTGGGGCACCCACACTTTGGTATCCCCGAGGCTTGGATTGAAGTGATGTCGGTGAACAAAGATATAAGTTAGGACGAACAGACCATTCGACATCTTTTGTCGGATCAAACACGAAGATATAAACAACGCGGCATTTATGCCGCATTGTTTTTGGTGTCATACTTATTACGTACGGCGTTGGAGTGTTCTTTATTTCAATAGTTCATTTTTTATGCAATATAAAAGTGCACGGACGGTTGAAGGAGGATTTACTCTGATTGAACTCTTGGTCGTCATTGGCGTTATCGCCATTTTGGCCTCCATTGTCGTGGTGGCGCTCAATCCCGCACGGCAGTTCGCCCAAGCGCGCAATACCGAGCGTGAGGCCCACGTGACCACCATCCTCGATGCTATCGGTCAAAATGTCGTCGACAACCAAGGTATCTTTACCTGCGGGAGTGTGACGGTACCGAGTAGCGCCACCGCTATCGGCACCGGTAGTGGGAACGTGAACCTAGCCTCGTGCTTGGTACCAACCTATATCCCTACCGCTATCCCGGTTGATAGCGACGGAGGGACAGCGGCTGATACGGGGTATACGGTCGCGGTTGATAGTAATGGCCGCTTTACCGTCTGTGCGCCACAGCACGCTGAGCCAGCGATTGCAGGGAGTGCAGCCTACTGCTTGACACGCTAGTCAATTTGTCGTCTGTCATTTGTGTGTAGTGTAACGTTTTGTGGTGTCTTGGCCATATATACTATAGAGGAGTTACAAAATAACCAATGTATATGAAAAAGATGCCTTTCTATTTACTCGTATTGCCACTCATGATGACCCTCATCATGGCACCAGCTTTAGTTTCGGCTAAAGGCGGCGATGACGATTGGGATGACGATGAAGACGAAGATGAAAGTGCCCTTGAAATCGAAGCGGATGTATTTACGGACACAACTATTGTCAAAGTAGAAATCAACGACAAGAAGAGTATCTTTGCGACCGAGGCTGATACTCGCGAGGAAGTCATTGATATAGTGGCCGAAAAGTTTGATCTCACTGAAGCTGAAGTTGATGATGCTCTTGAGCTTGAAATCGAAGATCGAGCGAGTCGACCACAAGACCGCGGCAAGCTTAATCGCGACATGAAGAAGGAATGGAAGAAAGACAAAAAGGATAAGAAGTGGTGGGGTAACCACAGTTCAACTACACCAAAGACCTGTACCGATGATGATACGTCACTGTCTATCGAAGCTGATGTCTTTACCGACAAGACTGTCGTAAAGGTAGAATTCGTTAATGCTAAGGATGAAGTCTTCACCACGAGCGCTACTACGAGTGCTGACATTGCTGCTGCTATCAAGAGTCGTTACAGCTCACTCTCGACCAGTACTATCGACGCAGCACTTGATGTAGACGTCGAAGACCGTGCCAGTCGTGACAGTGACCTTGCTGTCGATAACGACTGTAAGAGTGGTACCAAGGCAACCAGTACTACCAGTGTCGTGACCGAAACAAAGCTCGCTGAACTCCGCGCTCGTATCGCAGAGCTCCAGACCATGCTTGATCGTCTCGTTAGTCTCCTTCGCGGAAACTAAGCGCAGACCTATATACACACGATAACAAAAGACCCCGTGGTGGGGTCTTTTGTGTATCGGGAGATTCTTTCTTTATAAGCCATTATTTCTGAGTAGACTGGTGAGTGGGGTAGTACACGCTGCTCCATTTCGGAAACGCAAAAGAGAGGATGAGACATGCCTTGGGATAATGGAACGCGCAAAGCGGCGATCGCCGGCTTGCGCTATGCAGGCCGGTCTGGACATTTTGTGCCAGGAGACTGGAACGTGGCGATTGAGACCTCTGACACTGGTGGGGTCACGATCTATGGCTGCGGCTGGGGACATGTCGCCTAGATGGTTGCTGCACACCTCCGTGGGACGGCCTATGCCCGTCTGATGGTGCCCCTTGGCGCTGGTCAGACGGAGGTCAACGCAGTACTCAAAGCGGCTGGTCTGACGCGGGCCGAGATCAAGCATATGGATCCCAGGGACGTCTGGGAGCACTTTGACGCGGAAATCGAGGCTGCCTACAAGAACCGCCGGGCTGACTGGGCGGCGTTCATCAACGTCTCCATGCGTCTGGCCGAGTTCTTCGTTCAGGTCATCGAGATGGTGCCCGAATGCCCGGAGCCGGAGCCCATTCCGCGCCTGACGCAGGCCGGTCAGCGGGTTAGCCTCTGGGCCAGCCTGTTGCCATTCTTCGAGAAGAGTTCGAAGGAATTCGTCGCCGCCTGATACCAGGGCGAATATCCATCTGGACTCGCAATAAATCAGCAAATGAACGGGGCGCCCTTACCAGGCGCCCCGATTTTTGATGGTATAATGACCCTCTATGTACAAAACATTTTTTGCGTTCTTATTTTTATTTGTGTGTCTCGTGGGCTTCACGCCAATAGCGGCACAAGCCGCTGAATCGGCAGGGTCAACGACTGTTAGTTCGACCACTCTCACACCAGCCGAAATTGAAGCCAAGGTACGAGCGGCTTTTGCCGATACACCGGTCATGATTGAAATCGCTCGGTGTGAGTCGAAGTTTCGCCAGTTTACCGACGCTGGTAATGTGTTTTATGGTGGGGCAGGGGGTGGTATGGTCGGTATCTTCCAGTTTTATGAATCGATACACAAAGCTACCGCTGCTACTCTCGGGTACGACTTGGCGACCGTCGATGGCAATATCGCGTACGCCAAACACCTCTACAAGGAGCAGGGTGTCACTCCTTGGCAGTCGTGTGTACCGGCTACACCGGTCACTGATGCCAATACACAAAAGCGGATAGAACTCATGAAGCAGATTATTAGTTTACTCCAGCAGCTCCTCGCTATGAAGTTGGCGGAGCAATAAAGTGTAGGGTTATTCTATAAATCCAACAACTTTTTGAATCGGCAAAGCGTGGAATTTGATACCGACGCCGTTTACCTTGAGTCCGACGGTAGGATTTGGTAGTTGGTCACCCTCGGCATGTGGTTCATCTTCGGAGTATGAATACTCCACTTTTAGTTTCTCTATATCTAAACGTGGGAATGTTTCGGTAAAGGCCTGGCGTACACCCGCTATAGTGTTCTCGCCCACGTTGAGTACAAACTCGACATGTTCCCAACCATCCTCGTGGTTATGGTTTGGTTTTGGGTAAGGGAGTTCGATACCGCAAGTGCGCCAGTCTCCAAGGCCAAGCGGTTCTGTTAGTTGAATTATTGATATTTCACGGCCATTAACCTGCACAGCAGAAATAATGCGACCAACAGCTTCGAGCTCAGTTTTAAGGCTGGCTACAGCAGCAGTATCTTTGAGTCGTACACAAATATGATCAATCGGGAGGTCTTTGCAGATATCTCTTATACCGAGCTCTTCGAGGGCGCTGTTCAGCTTATCGGTAAATGATGGGGTAGTGGCTTGGAGGCTGGTCCAATTGATGTTTGTGTCCATAGTGTCGTGATTATAACAAATGGTTAATCAATTAAATAACTACCAAATAAAACGCGGTCGACCTGAGATGGGTCGACCGCAGTCGCTTAGCCTGTCTGCATCGAGAGATATTGCTCGAGCAGCTGCTTGGTTTCGTTGTTCGGCGCCCGCTTCTGGAGCACCTCGATGGTTGCGCGGTCGAGCTCGGAGAGACGTGAACCGGCGTACCGGCCCGCGAGGATGGTGCCATCGAGCTGGTTGGTCTTGAGGTCTATCTCGCCCATGACGTAGGCGTTCTCGACCCGGACGACCCGTTGCCCGCGTACCTCTGCCAAGGCGCGAGCAACTTCTTCGCTGGCACCCCGTTTCCGGAGCGCCTCACGCTGCTCTTCTTCAGTGAGCGCGTCATCAAGTGCGTCGAAGTAGCGGTCACCGGCCTGAAGGTAGGCATAGCCGATAGCGAACGGCAGCGCCGGCGGAAAGAGAACAGCCGCCAAGAGTCCAGCAATTGCTGCCGTACTCACACCTGTCGAAATGGCAGCATGCAGTGCCTTGGCGCGGGCCCGGACGGGCATCACGAGCAGGTTCACACCGCTCGTGAGTGTGTGTGTACCCATCAGGGCTGCCACCGAAGCATACCCGAGCGTGGTCGAGGTCAGCTTCCCAGCGGTGTCTTGGACTGTCCCTGCAACGGCACTAAGTCCAGCAAGTGGCAGTTTGCCAAGTGCACCACGGAGTCCTCCTAGCGGAGTATCCGTCGGAGCCGGCAGGGCGCCTGGCCCACTGATCTCAAGACCGGTCTGGGCCTTTTCGATTGCAGCTGCTCGCTTGACGTTGGTCTGCTTCGCGACCGCGTCAGCGATTTCCTTGGCTGCAATTGCGATCTGCTGCTGGAGCGGTTTGAGGTCCGCCCCAGCAGGCAGCTGCCCGATGGTTTCGAGAGCGCCATGGAGCTCGGGCAGCCGCACGATCAGGAGTTTCTGATGGGTGCGGTACACCGCCCGGTCGTTCTGGACGAGGGCGGCGAGTGCCCGCGCATCGGCTGATAAGGTAGGGCAGCGGCACATCTGGCAGAGCAGGTCGTTTTGCTCACAGAATTGCGCCAGTTCGATAAGTGGCACCGCCGCCGCCTTGGCGGGCTTTTCGGGATCTTCGTCCCAAGGGTTCGGCGCTTTTGTGTTGAAGAACATGTAGTGTCCCTTTTCTGTTTGGTGAGGGTGAGACGGTGAACGTATGATAATATTATACATTAAAATATAAATTTGTCCACTCATCATCTATTACGTAAAGACCCCCTCACGAGTGTGAGGAGGTCTTTACGTGCTTATGGTAACGGTGGTTTTACTTGCGGCCTTTTTTCTCAGCCTTCTTTGCGAGCATTTCCTGCTTCTTGGCAAGACGCTTTGGTGACTTGTATGGTCGTGGCTTGGTGTTCTTCTTTGGACTTAATGCGATGATTCGTGTCATATGGGCGCTATTATACAGTAATTTTCGATTTAGGTAAGGGGGTATATAGAGGTTGGTAAGTTTGTAAAATGGACAGGAATTTCGGTCGCTACACGAACAGTATTTGAAACAGGATTCGGTCACGCTCATGGATAATTTATGTCACTACGTTCATAAAATATACTCATTCGCCCGACCCGGACTCGCTGCTTCGGCTCCTACGGAGTCGCCTCAGATCGCTCATCTTTCGAATCCTGGTTGCGGAGCATATAAAAGTAAAGGCCACATTACTGTGGCCTAAACTTTTAATGCTCCCTCAATAGGACGGGTTCAGAACTTTTGGTAAATAGATTTAGACAAGTAAATTGGTCACAAATTCAGACAGAGTTGGAAAAAGTGGAATTTTGTATTTTTACCAAGATCTTGTAGTTCAGAACTCGGGTGTATAAAACAATTTAAGACAAACTTGCTTAAACCGCCCGAGTCTGTAAGCTAGGCACAATTTAGTATGGTTATTTATTTAGTGCCTCCGTTAAGATAAAGGAGTGGTCCTTCTGTATCATATTCCCAATTTTTTACATTTGTCTTTAAGTTGCCAAGTTTAGCTTGGACGTAACCAATGTTTATATCTGACGCATACCCGAAATCTTCAATCTTGTCAGAAGGTTTAAAGTCAGCAAATATCTTAAAGTCCCGATTTTCGCCAGATGGAACAGAAAAGGCTTCTTTATACTGCGACACATCAAATGTTACTAAAATTTCATTGTATGAAGTTTTTTCAATTTGAACATCTGAAGATGATTTAGTTACAGTAAACGAGCTGCCGACACCTTGTCCTGTTGTTACTGAATGGATTACAAAATCAGAAAAGATATTTTCCCAATTATTAGTCGCGCTCTTTGGGAATCGGATATAAATTGGAACACTTGTTAGCACAACATCAACATCTGAATTTTCAGCATTAACTTTAAATGTCATTAATTCCTTTCCAGTACTCAGAGAAAATTCCGATTCTAATAATTCAATAGTCTTTGAATCAAGGTATGTTGTAATCGTAGTTGTTGAGTAATTCATCCCATATATAAAAGCGTATACTCCGATAAATAACAAAACTATAATAATTGGTGCAATGTACTTGTAAGTAATTTTTATCATTATATTAATTATATCATCCCTTCATTCCTTTATGTTTAATTACGTCTATTTTTATTTATCTAGAAACCAAGAAGTCATATAATTTTAATTTCAAAGTAAA
>JACCDV010145344.1_pt1 | contig 10951 bp, 10 predicted proteins | sample 7446131 | NCBI WGS metagenome assembly JACCDV01 (sample SAMN15323448, study PRJNA562643) | freshwater metagenome | isolation source: river surface water | place: USA:Blue River Watershed | collected 2017-08-17
GGGACCGAGGGATTCATATCATTGCTGAAAAACATTAATTCATAACAAATCACGTTTGAAATACATAGTTTTTACCCATATTTTTACCCTCACCGCCGATATCCGCTTATCAGCCACCTTTTTCAGCACCAGTTCACAACCTGCTGCCTCGGGCACGGATAGGTTGCCCACCACCGCACGCCGAGCCAGCCCCCACCCTGGTAGCTTCGCAGCTTACCAGCAGCCACCGTACCCCCCATTTTTTAAATGGGTCCCTCCTGATCACGTTGCACACCAATCTGCACAAACAATCCGGAACTTTTTATCCCTGTTCTCTGCATGCGCATGGGTTTTACTCTCGAGAGCGTGCCTAGCATGCCAGTTGCATGATTCTTAGCATGCGAGGACCATTTGGTCGGACTGTAATCCAGACCGTTCTCGTTTAATTGTTTTGCTGCAGGACTTACTGTAACAGCGCAAATTTGGCGGATACCGGAATAATCAATCACTGAAGTGATCGAATATCAGGCTACGCAACCACTGATTTCCTGGCTCTTTGTGAAAGCGTGAATGCCAGAACAGGTTGACGCCGATCTCAGGCAGGCTCAGCGGTAAGTCCACATAGCGCAGCCCGAAAGGCTCTACGCAATGACGCGCGAATCGCTCCGGCACTGTCGCAATCATGTCAGTGCTCGACAAGATGTGGCCGATCGCCACGAAATGCGGCACCGTGAGTACAGCCTTGCGACGAATACCCAATTTCTCTATGTACGCATCGACGCTGGCGTGCCCCGTACCGGCTGCCGACACCACCACATGTTCCGCAGATTCGAATTCCTCCCGCGTCAACGGCGTGGCCTTGTCCAGCGCATGGCCTTTCCTGAACATACAAACGTGGCCATGTACAAACAGGCGACGCTGGAAAAATCCGGACTTCAGGTGTGGCAGCCAGCCCACTGCCAGGTCAACCCGCCCCGCTTCCATGTCGTCGGCGAGGCTGGCGCCGGTGGTCCTGATCGTTGCAAACGAAATGCCCGGCGCAATCTCGGCGAGCAACCTCATCAACTTCGGCAAGAAGTAAATCTCGCCGATGTCATTCATACCAATATTGAACTTGCGATCTCCGCCAGCCGGATCGAAGCGCGTGCGTTGATTCAGCGTTTCGTGGATGGATGACAGCGCATAGCCAATCGGCTCGGCCAGTTGCATCGCATAGGCCGTGGGCTCCATCCCCTTGGAGGTCCGCAAAAACAGTTCATCCCCCAACTGCTGACGCAGCCGGTTCAACGCATTGCTGACGGTTGGCTGAGTCAGACCGAGGTTGGCTGCGACCGACGACACGCGCCGCTCCTGCAAAAGTTGCTGAAATATTACCAACAGATTCAGATCGATATCTTTCAAATTCATCACATTTCCACGGTTCGCAAAGGCCTGCAGCTGCGTCAGTGATATTCAAATTTTGAATTCAGACAATTTAGATAATTCTATATCTTAATTTTAGGCGCATTCCTATACTCGGCTCCATATTCCTATAAGACCCCTTGGAGACCATGGAGCTCGTTGTCCATCCGCTCGATCGCGTGCTGCAAGTACAGACCGGCGCCAATCTGCTTGATACCCTGCGCGCCAACGACGTGCCGATCTCGTACAGTTGCATGGCTGGCCGATGCGGCACTTGCCGCTGCAAAGTCGTCAGCGGCAGCGTGATCGAGACCGGACGCGAAGCCAAGATCACCAATCCGGGCGAAGGCGACTATGTGCTCGCCTGTACCAGCGTACTGAATGAAAGCTGTACGATCGAAATCCCCGAGCCGGATGAGATCGTCACGCATCCGGCACGCATCATCAAGGCAACCGTCGCCGCCATCATCGATGCGACGCACGACATCAAAGTCATCCGACTCAAGCCTGCCAAACCGCTGTCCTTCTCGCCAGGGCAGTATGCAACGCTGCAGTTCACGCCTGACCACATCCGGCCCTACTCGATGGCTGGCCTTTGCGCTGACGAGGAGCTTGAATTCCATGTGCGGCTGGTGCCCGACGGCCGGGTCACCGGTTACCTGTTCAATCAGCTGAAGGTCGGCGACGCCGTACGCGTCAGCGGACCGCAGGGTACGGCCTACCTGCGCACCCGGCACGAAGGGCCCATGTTGTGCGTGGCAGGCGGTACGGGCCTCGCGCCCATTCTTGCGATCGTGCGCGGCGCGATCGAGGCCGGCATGCGCAACCCGATCCATCTCTATTTCGGGGTTCGTTCGCCACAAGACATCTACGGACTGGAGCAATTGCAATCACTACAGAAAGCGCTGCCATCGCTGAAGGTCGATGTCGTCGTCGCCACCGACGCTGAAACTGGCTCTGGCAAGCGCATCGGCCTGGTCACAGATGCGATCGCCCATGACATCCCCGATTTCCAAGGCTGGCGCGCCTACGTATGCGGAGCACCACCGATGGTCGAAGCTACTGCAGCATTACTGAAGCAGCGCGGCATCGAAGAACAACACGTCTACGCCGATGCGTTTTATGCCAGCGGCACCTGATCAGGAGGCAACATGCACGACACCGCAACCACCACGGATCCAAGCGCTCGCCATGCGAATCCGCGCCAACAGTACTACGATCGCATCGCCAAGGACCACATGACCCCGCTGTGGGAAGTGCTAGGCGCCCTGGTGCCGAAGCATCCGAACAGCCCCGCGCAACCCACGCTCTGGCGCTACGCCAAGCTACGCGATCAGGTGATGGAAGCCGGTCGCCTGATCACGGCCGAGCAGGCCGAGCGTCGCGTGCTGATCCTCGAAAACCCTGGCTTACCGGGGCAGTCGGCAATCACGCAATCGCTGTACGCGGGCCTGCAGCTGATCCTGCCGGGCGAAGTCGCACCTGCGCACCGCCACTCGCAATCGGCACTGCGACTGGTGATGGACGGCGAAGGCGCCTACACCGCTGTCGATGGCGAGCGCACGACCATGCATCGTGGTGACTTCATCATCACGCCTTCGTGGACCTTCCACGACCACGGTAACCTCGGCGACCAGCCCGTGGTCTGGCTCGACGGCCTCGACATTCCGACCGTACGTTTCTATGACGCCGGCTTCGCCGAACATGGCAGCAGCGCATCGCAGGCTACCGTGCGTCCCGAGGGCGATGCACTGGCGCGTTACGGCAATAACATGGTCCCGGTCGATTTCCACCAGGCCCCGCATGATCCGACCCGCGTCTTCGTCTACCCGTTCGTGCGCACCATGGAATCTCTGGAAATGATTGCGGCCGGCACGCCCGATCCGCACCTCGGCCACAAGCTGCGCTACGTAAATCCTGCGACCGGTGCATCGCCCATGCCAACCATTGGTGCCTTTGCGCAGCGTCTGCCGGGCGGCTTCGAGACACGCCCCTATCGCAGTACCGACGGCACCGTCTACGTCTGCCTCGAAGGCGAAGCCACGGTATCGGTCGGTGACACCGAATGGCAGCTGCAGCGCGATGACATCTTCGTGGTGCCGTCCTGGCAACCACTGAAATTCCTTGCCAAGCGCGATACGACCCTCTTCAGCTTCTCCGACCGCCCCGCGCTGCAATCGCTGGGTCTGTGGCGCGAGGCCCGTCTCTGATCATCTGACTTTCAATTTTATAAAACAGGAATCCCGATGAAATACGCCGTCCCCGTACCACCGACCTATCTGCTTGCTATCGCCGGCAGCGACGAAGTCTTCCCGGTCAATCGCGTCTTCTGCGTTGGCCGCAACTACGCGGCCCATGCACGCGAAATGGGCAAGGATCCGGATCGCGAACCGCCTTTCTTCTTCATGAAGCCGGCCTGCGCCGTTGTGCAGGCGGGAGAAACACCGATCACCATCCCCTACCCGCCAATGACCGCCAACTTCCATCACGAGATCGAACTGGTTGTCACCATCGCCAAGGGCGGCAAGGACATCCCCGTCGAGCAGGCGCTTGAGCATGTGCATGGCTACGCGGTCGGTCTCGACATGACCCGCCGCGACCTGCAACTCGAAGCGCGCGACAAGGGCCGTCCCTGGGAGTTCGGCAAATCCTTCAAAGGATCGGCACCGATCGGTCCCGTGCATCCGGCCGCCAAGATCGGCCACCCTTCGTCGGCCACGATCTCGGTCACCGTCAATGACCAGCCACGCCAGACGTCGGACATCGCCAAGCTGATCTGGTCGGTCGCCGAGTCGATCGCCTATCTGTCCCGCTATGAAACGCTGGAGCCGGGCGACGTGATCATGACCGGCACGCCCGAAGGCGTGAATGCGGTCGTTCCGGGGGATGTTATGCGCGGTCATATCGATGGCCTGGGCGATATCGTCGTCCGCGTCGCGAACTGAACTTCGATCAGGAGAGCAAGATGGGTGACAGCACGCGCATCACACCTGAAGTCCACAAGCAGCCCCACGTCTGGGAAGCCGATGGCTCCAGCCGCATTCCCTTCTGGGCCTACACCGACGAAGCGATCTACAAAAAGGAGCTCGACCGCCTGTTCTACAAAGGTCACTGGTGCTATATCGGCCTCGAAGCCGAAGTGCCGAACCCGGGCGACTTCAAGCGCACCGTTGTCGGCGAGCGCTCGGTCGTGATGACACGCGACATGGATGGCAGCATCCATGTGGTCGAGAACGTCTGCGCTCACCGTGGCATGCAGTTCTGCCGAGAGCGTCATGGCAACAAGAAAGAACTGGTCTGCCCCTACCACCAGTGGAACTACTCGCTGAAAGGCGATCTGCAGGGTGTGCCTTTCCGACGCGGCGTCAAGCAGGATGGCAAGGTCAACGGCGGCATGCCGAAGGAATTCAAGATCGAAGATCACGGCCTGACCAAGTTGAAGGTCGCTACCCGCGGCGGCGTGGTGTTCGCATCGTTCGACCATGACGTCGAGCCTTTCGAGGACTACCTCGGCCCGACCATCCTGTCTTACTTCGATCGCCTCTTCAACGGCCGCAAGCTGACCATCCTCGGCTACAACCGGCAGCGCATACCGGGCAACTGGAAGCTGATGCAGGAGAACATCAAGGATCCGTATCACCCGGGCCTGCTGCATACCTGGTTCGTCACCTACGGGCTCTGGCGGGCGGACAACAAGTCCGAGCTGCAGATGGATGAGCATTTCCGGCACGCGGCGATGATCTCGACGCGCGGAACCGGTGGCAAGAGGGAAGAAGTCACACAGGGCATCACCAGCTTCAAGGAAAACATGGAGATCCAGGACAAGCGCCTGATCGACATCGTGCCCGAAGACTGGTGGAACGGGCCGACCGCCGTGATGATGACGATCTTCCCGAGCGTGATCATCCAGCAGCAGGTCAACAGCGTATCGACCCGCCATATCCAGCCGAACGGCCACGGCTCGTTCGACTTCGTCTGGACCCACTTCGGCTTTGAAGATGACGCGCCTGAGATGACCCAGCGCAGGCTGATCCAGGCCAACCTGTTTGGCCCGGCCGGCTTCGTTTCGGCCGACGATGGCGAGGTAATCGAACTGTCGCAATTCGGCTTCGAACAGAAGCCATCACACCGCGCCGTCGCCGAGCTGGGCGGCTATGACTGCGAGAACACCGACCACATGGTCACCGAGACCCTGATCCGGGGTATGTACAACTACTGGCGCAAAGTGATGGAGATCTGACGAGCATGGCAATGATGAATGACAGCCAGACCCTGGCCGACCTGATCCGTTTGTATGGCGACTATGCCGCTGCCGTCGATGGCGCGCAGTGGGAGCGATGGATAGACTTCTTTGTCGACGATTGCGAGTACAAGATCCAGCCGCGCGAAAACTACGAGCGCGGTTTTCCCCTGTCGACGCTGGCACTGCTGAGCAAGGGCATGCTGAAAGACCGCGTCTACGGCATCCACGAGACTCTTTACCACGATCCTTACTACCAGCGTCACGTAGTCGGTCTTCCGGTCATCCGCGAGATCAAAGACGACATCATCGTCGCCGAAGCCAATTACGCCGTATTTCGTACCAAACTGTCCGGTGAATCGACGGTATTCAATGTAGGCCGCTATCTCGACCGCATCAAGCGCGAAAGCGACGAACTGAAATTCGTGTCTCGCCTATGCATTTACGACAGCGAAATGATCCCGAATTCGATCATCTACCCGATCTGACCTGAAAGATAAAACCAATGAACGATAACTGGATCGATGTAGCGTCGGCCGCCGACGTGCCCGAGGATGATGTGATCGGCATCGATATTGCCGGCAAGAGCCTCGCTCTGTACCAGGTCGATGGCGCCATCTACGCAACTGACAATATCTGCACGCATGGCAATGCGCGTCTTTGCGACGGCTTCCTCGACGGGCACGAGATCGAATGTCCACTCCATCAGGGCAAGTTCGACATCCGCAATGGCAAGGCCATGTGCGCACCGCTGACCGAGGACGTTCGCACCTACCCGGTAAAAATCGAGGGTAGTCGAGTCTTTGTCGATCTCGCAGTCTGAAGCAACCGCTGCTCCGCTGACCATATGACGCAAGAACTTATCCTGCACAATTACTTCCGCAGCTCGGCGGCCTATCGCGTACGCATTGCGATGAACCTGAAGGGCCTCGACTATCGCTACCTGTCAGTGCACTTGACCCGCGAAGGTGGCATGCAGTTCAAGGACGACTACGCCTCCCTGAACCCACAGCAGCTGGTGCCCTTGCTGGATGATAACGGTTTCCAGTTGAGCCAGTCACTCGCCATCATCGAATACCTGGACGAAAAATTCCCGGAAGTTCGACTGGTGCCGGCGTCGCTGCAGGAGCGAGCCCGCGTACGTCAAATCGCATTGTCGATTTCCTGCGACATCCATCCTCTGCAAAACCTGCGGGTGCTGAAATATCTGACCGGCAAACTCGGCGTCTCGGAAGACGACAAGACCGCGTGGATACGGCACTGGCTGATGCTGGGGTTGGAGGCGCTGGAAACGGATCTCGCCCGCTCATCCATGCGCGGACAATTCTGCGTCGGCGACAGTCCGAGCATGGCTGATTGCGCATTGGTGCCACAGATGTTCAGCGCCGCGCGCTTTGGCGTCGATACCGCACCGTACCCGACGCTACGTGCCGTTTATGACGCTTGCGAGACAACTTCCGCCATGGCGGCCGCTCATCCTTCCCGACAAATTGACGCTGAATAAAGTAATTGCATTTCAACAAACTATTGAAAGGAGCAACCGCCACCTATCTGAATACATCAGCAAAGCGTATTTACAAAAAATTGAGGAGATACCTATGAATAAGAATTTGCTGCGCTTCGCCCTGGCTACCGCGCTGGGCGCCGCTGTTTCGGCACCTGCAATGGCAATGGGTCCGTCGGCTGCGGACCTGATCAATGACACCAAGACCCCCGGTGACGTCACGACCTACGGTATGGGCTATGGCCAGCAGCGTTTCTCGAAGCTGACCCAGATCAACCGTTCCAACGTGAAGAAACTGACCCCGGTCTGGAACCTGAGCCTGGACTCAAACCAGCCGCAGTCGCAGCAGCCGCTGCTGATCGACGGCATCATGTACCTGCCGACAGTGAACGCGACCCTCGCAGTGGACGCGCTGACCGGCAAGCAGATCTGGAAGACCCCGCTGGACCTGCCGGAAGATGTGTACAACGCGGTTTGCTGCGGTAACCACAACCGCGGTGTGGCCGCTTACGAAGGCGTGATCTACCGCACCGTGATCGATGCATCGATCATCGCGCTGGACATGAAGACCGGCAAGCAGCTGTGGAAGACCACGGTTGAGGACTACAAGCAGGGCTATTCGCTGACCGTCGCTCCGGTGGTGGCCAATGGCGTGCTGATCACTGGTATCTCGGGTGGCGAATACGGCATCCGCGGCTTCATCGATGGTTACGACCTGAAGACCGGCAAGCAACTCTGGCGTCGTTTCACCACCGCAGCGCCGGGCGAGCCGGGCGGCGATACCTGGCCGGGGGACACCTACAAGCGTGGCGGCGGCTCGACCTGGATCACCGGTTCGTATGATCCGGAGCTGGACCTGGTCTACTGGGGCACCGGCAACGGCGGTCCGTGGAACCCGGCGTTCCGTGGCGGCGCTGCGATGGACAACAAGTATATCTCGTCGGTGCTGGCGATCCGTCCGAAGACGGGTGACCTCGTCTGGCACTACCAGTGGTCGCCGAACGATGCGTACGACTATGACGGCGTGAACGAAAACGTTCTCGGCGAGATGAAGGTCGACGGCAAGATGCGCAAGGTGCTGATGCACGCTGACCGTAATGGCTTCCTGTACGTTGTTGACCGTACCAACGGCCAGCTGATCGCCGCGAACAAGTTTGTTGCACGCGTCGACTGGGCCAAAGGCATCGACCTGAAGACCGGCCGTCCGATCGACTCCGAGATGACTGCACGTCATCGCAAGTCGCTGGTGATGGAGAAGGCCGATGAAGTCTGGCCGTCGGCACTCGGTGGCAAGAACTGGAGCCCGGTGGCGTACAACCCGGAGACCAACACCGTTTTCGCCAACACGCTGAACTTTGGCATGTCGTATCGCCTGGTGGAGCAGGAGTGGAAGCGTGGCCAGTTCTACATCGGCATGGACTTCACTGGCTTCTCGTATGACAGCAAGCAGCCGCGCGGCTACCTGAAGGCGATGGATCCGCTGACCGCGAAAGAGAAGTGGAGCGTGCCGCTGTCGATTCCGTACTTCGCTGGCGTGATGGCGACCAAGGGCGGCCTGGTGTTCACTGGCTCGATGCTGGGTGAGTTCATCGCTTACGATGACCAGACCGGCAAGAAGCTGTGGTCGTTCCAGACCGGTTCGGGCATTGTCTCGATGCCGATCACCTGGGAGAAGAACGGCAAGCAGTACGTGACCGTCGCTTCCGGTACCGGTGGTGTCTACGCACTGTACTCGGGCGACGAGCGCCTGAAGAACGTGCCGACCGGCTCCTCGCTGTGGACGTTCGCTCTGCCGAACTGATCGGTTGAACTGTTCTCCCTGGTGGGTTTGGCCTTTGCAGGCATTGGCAGTCGCCGGTGCCTGCTTTTTTGGCATGTAGAACCCGCGACAAACGTCGCACGAAATAAACAGAAACTACAGTAACCTTTTCAGCGGCTGCGTTGCATGGCCGCTGGTTTCAATTCAAGAGCAATGAGCCGGTCAGTAAATCGGCCGATGGAGACGACATGAATGATTCAACAACGTCTGGCCTGGTCGCCAATTTCGACGTTACCCAAGCCATTGATGATGGCCAATTTACCCTGCTCCAGAAACTGACCTATGTGCTGGCGGCATTGGCCATCATCGTCGATGGTTTTGATGGCCAGATGATCGGCTATGCCATCCCTCTGATCATGAAAGAATGGGGCGTCACTCGCGCCGCGTTTTCGATGGCTGTGGCCAGCGGCTTGGCTGGCATGGCTATTGGTAGCCTGAGCGCCGGTGTGCTGGCTGACAAGCTGGGACGTAAACCTGTGCTCATTGCCAGCATCTTTTTGTTTGGCGTGTCGACCATGCTGATTGGCCAGGCTGCTGATGTAGCAACGATTGCGCTCATCCGATTCTTTGCCGGTCTCGGCATCGGCGCCGCACTGCCGGCGGCCACCACGCTCACGGCGGAGTACATACCCCTGCGCTATCGAACCATGGCAGTGACGACGGCCATCGTTTGCTACCCGGCTGGCGGTATGTTGGCCGGACTCGCTGCCGCGCAGATACTGCCTTCCCAAGGCTGGCGCGGCTTTTTCTTGTTTGGTGGCGCGATGGCCATCGCCTACGCTGCTTTCCTGATCTTCACGTTGCGTGAGTCTCCGAAATATCTGGCCCGCCAGTCGTCGCGTTGGGAAGAACTGCGTACGCTGATGACCCGCATGGCCCATGAAGTCGCACATGTACGCGAATTCACTGACGGTATCGTAGAGTCAGCCAAACGCGGCAACATCGCCGAACTGTTCCGTCAAGGCCGTGCATCCGATACCAGCTGGATGTGGCTGGCATTCTTCATGATCCAGCTTTCGATCTATACCGCCTATAGCTGGCTGCCGACAATGCTGACCACCGAAGGCCTGTCGCCCGCGCTGGCCGGCATGGGTCTGACCGCGTACAACTTCGGCGGCATCTTCGGCGCCATCCTCTGTGCAGCAGCGATTAACCGCTATGGCTCACGCTGGCCGATGATTTTCTGGGCTGCGATGTCGGCGGTAACAGCCGTGGGCCTGAAAGCAGTGCACATTACTGAAGCGCCGGAAATCTTCCTCTGGGGTCTGGGCCTGCACGGCCTGTTCGTGACGGCTCTGCAGTGCTCGATGTTTGCGTTGTGCGCTCACATCTATCCGACCACGATTCGTACCACCGGCGCCGCATCGGCAATGGCCTTCGGCCGCATTGGTGCTTTCACCAGTGCGTTTGCCGGTGCTGCCATGATCACGGCCGGTGGGGCTTCAGCTTATCTGAACCTGCTTGGCGGATCTATGGTCGTCACGATGGTGGGACTGGCGATGGTGCGTGGTCATATTGGGCCTAAACATTAGTCTGTTTTGTAGGCTATGCAAAAAATTTAATGTACGTAGATACGTTGCGCACATAAAATTTCGCATTATGAAATGTAAAGAGGTCCTGACGTGACAAACCATTTCCTTAGAACAGCGGGTGGCAAAATAAAATGCGTGCGCTGCCAAGCGACGTCGAAACGGACTCGAGGACAATGCGGTGCACCTGCTGAACGTGGCAAAAGGGTATGTAGATTTCACGGCGCCCGGAGCACAGGCCCGAAATCCGTGGAAGGTAGGCTGCGCGTCGCTCGCAGCAAAACCCAGCATGGCAATGAAACGCGCCAAGCGAGGGCTAATCGCAGTGAAAAATCTGCCCTTCTCGGCCATCTCCAAGACATCATGCACGCCATTGGGATGACAACCGCACCGCGAGCGCGCGGAAGAAAGCCAGCGGGATACAGCCAAATCACAACGCTACAAGGCGCTTTTGCCTTCGTGACTGGACAGCTTTTACA
>JACCDV010148537.1_pt1 | contig 10951 bp, 9 predicted proteins | sample 7446131 | NCBI WGS metagenome assembly JACCDV01 (sample SAMN15323448, study PRJNA562643) | freshwater metagenome | isolation source: river surface water | place: USA:Blue River Watershed | collected 2017-08-17
ACCCCGAGGGCTGGAACTACTTTGACACCCTGCGCAAGAAAATGCACTGGAACGAAGGGGCCTGACCATGGCGCTGACGCACATCACCCTGCGGGATTTTGTGATCGTCCATGCACTCGACCTGGACGTGGCCAGCGGCTTCACGGTGCTGACCGGTGAGACCGGGGCGGGCAAATCCATCCTGATCGATGCCCTGCAGCTCGCGCTGGGGACTCGTGCCGATGCCGGTGTGGTGCGCGAAGGCGCCAGCCGCTGCGAGATCAGCGCCGAATTCGACCACAGCCCCACCACCCGCCAGTGGGTGCAGGATGCCGGTTTCGAGGCGGGCGAGGCCCTGCTGCTGAGGCGAACGGTCGACAGCGCAGGCAAGAGCCGCGCCTTCATCAATGGCAGCCCGGCCACCGCCACCCAGCTGCGCGAGCTTGGCGACCATCTGCTCGACATCCATGGCCAGCATGCCTGGCAGAGCCTGACGCGGCCCGAGGCGGTGCGCCAGCTGCTGGACGCCTACGCCCAGGCCGACTCCCGCCCGGTGCGCTTGGCCTGGCAGGCCTGGCGCGACGCCCTCAAGGCCCTGGACGATGCCCGCCGGGCGCATGACACGCTGGCCACCGAACGCGAGCGGCTGGCCTGGCAGATCGGCGAACTCGACAAACTCGCTCCGCTCGAAGGCGAATGGGAAGAACTCAACACCCAGCACGGGCGTCTGTCGAACGCACAGGCCCTGATCGATGCCGCTCAGCAAGCCAACGCCCTGCTCGAAGGCGATGAAGAAGCCGGTGCGCTCGCCCTGCTGGCCCGCGCCAGCGAGGGCCTGAGCGATCTGGCCCGCATCGAACCCGAATTCCAGACGCTGGCCGACGTGCTGGCCTCGGCGCAGGCGCAGGCCGAAGACGCCGCGCACAGCCTGCACGCCTACCTGCGCCGCGCCGACCTCGACCCCGATCGGCTGGCCCGGCTCGACGAACGTCTGGGCCTGTGGGTCTCGCTGGCGCGCCGCTACAAGCGCATGCCCGAAGAGCTGCCCGTGGTCTGGGCGCAGTGGCAGCAGGACCTGGCGCGGCTGGACGCTGCTGGCGACCTGCAGGCGCTCGAAGCGGGCGAACAGCAGGCCCACGACGCTTTCGTGAAAGCTGCCCGGACCCTCTCTCGCCAGCGCCACAAAGCGGCCCCGGCCCTGTCCCAGGCCGTCACCGCCGCCATGCAGCAGCTGGGCATGCAGGGCGGCCGATTTGAAGTGCAGTTGCAGGCACTCGAGCAGCCGGCCCAGCACGGCCTCGAAGAGGTGCAGTTTCTGGTGGCCGGCCACGCCGGCAGCACGCCGCGACCTGTGGGCAAGGTGGCTTCGGGTGGCGAACTCTCGCGCATTGCGCTGGCGATCGCGGTGACCACGAGCGAGCTCGGCGAAGCCGGCACCCTCATCTTTGACGAAGTGGACTCGGGTGTGGGTGGTGCAGTCGCCGAAACCGTGGGTCGCCTGATGAAACAGCTCGGCCGACACCGGCAGGTGCTGGCGGTCACCCATCTGCCTCAGGTCGCTGCCTGCGCCGACCAGCATCTGGTGGTCAGCAAGCAGCACTCGGGAAGCCAGGTCGGCAGCCGCGTGCAGGCGACCACCGGCGAAGAACGCGTACAGGAAATCGCCCGCATGCTGGGCGGTGAAAAACTCTCGGCCACCACCCTGGCCCACGCCCGCGAGATGCTGGGCTCCACCCCCGCCTGAAGCCATGGACATCATCCTCATCACCGGCATGTCCGGCTCCGGGAAATCGGTGGCGCTGCGCGCCCTCGAAGACTCCGGCTACTACTGCGTCGACAACCTGCCGCCCGAGCTGCTGATTTCCTTCGTCCAGCTCGAACAACAACAAAAGGAAAGCCGGCTGGCGATCGCCATCGATGTGCGCAGCGCCACGTCCTTGCACCTGATGCCCGAGCAGCTCGAAGTGCTGCGCGACATGGGCATGACCGTCAAGTCCATCTTTCTGGATGCCACCTCCGACACGCTGCTGCGCCGCTACTCCGAAACGCGCCGCAAGCACCCGCTCTCGGGAGCGTCCAAGCCACAGAGTGACAAGGCGCTGAACGAAACCATCCAGTTCGAGCGTGAACTGCTGTCCCAGCTGCGCGAACGCGCCCATGTCATCGACACCAGCCTGCTGCGCTCCTCGCAGCTGCAGACCTATATCAAGACCCTGGTGAGCGCGCCCACGGCCCAGCTCACGCTGGTGTTCGAGTCTTTCGCCTTCAAGCGCGGCATCCCCAACGATGCGGATTTCGTCTTCGATGTGCGCATGCTGCCCAACCCGCACTACGAGTCACACCTGCGCCCCCTCACCGGCAGGGACGCGCCGGTGCAGGACTACCTGCGCGAGTCGGCCGAGGTTGAGCGGATGCAAAAGCACATCGAAGACTTTCTGCAACAGTGGATCCCGGCCATCCAGAAAGACCACCGCAGCTACGTCACGGTGGCGATCGGCTGCACCGGCGGTCAGCACCGTTCGGTGTATCTGGTCGAAATGATGGCCGAGCGTTTTAAGGGCCGCTGGCTCACCCTCAAGCGCCACCGCGAGCTGGACGGGCACTGAGATCGCCGTGCGCCCCGGGTCGGGGCTCCTACGGCAAATCCATCCCGCGGTAGAGCCAGGGCACGTCCATGACCCTGGCGCCCAGCACGCCCATGGCCAGGTTGCGCCCCCAACGCACCGGGCCGTGTGCATGGAAGATGCGGCCATTGCGGATGGCACGCGCCTGCACCTGCGCGTTGCGCGCCCAGCGTGTGTCGGCATAACGCTGCACCCGCTCTGGCACGCTGCCTGCGCCCGCCCAGCACTGCGCCAGCGCCTGTGCATCCTCGATCGCCATGCCGGCACCCTGGGCCAAATAGGGGCGCATCGGGTGGGCGGCATCGCCCAGCAGGGCCACAGCGCCCTGCCCCATCTGGGCGGCGCAAGTCAGCGGCGGGCGGTCATGGAGCGCCCACAGACGCCATTCGGGCACGGCTTCGAGCGTCTGCTGCAGGGGGCGGCCGATCGGCCCCAGCGCCTGGAACAGGTGTGCGGCATGCGCGGCATGGTCCCAGTCCTGCGGGCAGGCCGGAGGCTCGCCATGCACGATGGCCACCACATTGAGTGCCCGCCCGGCCTGCACCGGGTAGTGCACGATGTGCAGGCGTGGCCCCATCCAGACCGTGACCACCGGTTCGGCTGGCGGCGCGGACAGGGGAATCAGCCCCCGGTAGGCCAGGTGCCCGATCCAGCGTGGCGGCTCGGTCAGGCCCAGGGCCTGGCGGCAGCGGCTCCACAGACCGTCGGCCCCGACCAGCAGGGCAGGACGTCGCGCGAGGCCCTGCTCGGTGCGCAGGTGCACTTCGCCTCCCCGTGCTTGCACCTCGGCCAGCCGCTGGTTCAGGTGCATCGGCACCGCGCCGGTCTGCACCGCCTGCAGCAGCAGACTGTGCAGGTCGGCGCGGTGGATGCAGGCATAGGGCGCGCCATACAGCCGCTCGGCCCGCTCGCCCAGCGGCAGCTGGCCAAGCGTCCGGCCCGAGCGGGCATCGCGGGCCAACAGGGCATGCGGAAAGCTGGCCACTTGTCGCAAACCCGCTTCAAGCCCCCAGTCGCGCAGGATGCGGGTCACGTTCGGCCCGATCTGGATGCCCGCACCCACCTCGGCAAAGGCCGAAGCCTGCTCGATGAGTTCGACCTGTGCGCCCTGGCGCGAGAGCGCCAGCGCGGCGGCCAGGCCACCAATGCCGCCGCCAGCCACCAGAATTCCGGGTGCGTGAATGTCCATGTCCCGATTGTGCCCCGCCCACCTGCGCGTCCAAAACCCGGACAATACGGTCCATGACTTCGATCAAAGCCCCCGAACTCCTGCTGCCCGCCGGCACCCTGCAACGCATGCGCGCCGCCTACGACTTTGGCGCCGACGCGGTCTATGCCGGACAGCCGCGGTACAGCCTGCGCGCACGCAACAACGAATTCAAGCTCGAACAACTGGCCATCGGCATCACCGAAGCGCACCAGCGCGGCAAGAAGTTTTTTGTCACCAGCAACCTGATCGCCCACAACGACAAGGTGCGCACCTACCTGCGCGACCTGCAGCCGGTAGTCGAGCTTCGCCCCGACGCCCTCATCATGGCCGATGCAGGCCTGATCATGCTGGTGCGCGAGCAGATGGAAAAAGGCCTGTGGCCCGAAGTGCCGATCCACCTGTCGGTGCAGGCCAACACGACCAACAGCGCGGCGGTGAAGTTCTGGCAAAAGCAGGGTGTGAGCCGCATCATCCTCAGCCGCGAACTGAGCCTTGACGAAGTGGAGGCCATCCGCAACGACTGCCCCGACATGGAAATCGAGGTGTTTGTGCACGGCGCCCTGTGCATCGCCTATTCGGGCCGCTGCCTGCTGTCTGGCTACTTCAACCGCCGCGACCCCAACCAGGGCACCTGCACCAACGCCTGCCGCTGGGAATACAAAACCCACAGCGCCGACACCGATGTCAACACCGGCGACGCGGTGCCCAGCCAGCGCCTGGATGGTTTCAACTTCGCCCATGAAGACGAAGAAGCCGCCAGCAGCTTCTCGACCTGCGGTGGTGGCCAGCGCCACCCTGAAGCAGACAAGATCTGGCTGATCGAAGAAAAAGAGCGCCCGGGCGAGCTGATGCCGATCATGGAAGATGAGCACGGCACCTACATCATGAACAGCAAGGACCTGCGCGCCGTCGAGTACGTGGAGCGCCTGGCCAGGATTGGTGTCGATTCACTCAAGATCGAGGGCCGCACCAAGAGCCACTACTACGTGGCCCGCACGGCGCAGGCCTACCGCCGCGCCATCGACGATGCGGTGGCGGGTCGGCCGTTCAACCCCGAGCTGCTGCTCGAACTCGAAGGCCTGTCCAACCGCGGCTACACCACCGGCCTGCTCGAGCGCCGACCCAGCCAGGATTACCAGAACTACATCACCGGCCACTCGGCCAGCTCACGCAGCCAGTTCGTCGGCGAAGTGCTGCAGGTGCGCGAGGACGGCTGGGCACGGGTCGAAACCAAGAACCGCTTCGCGGTCGGCGACACCATCGAGATCATCCACCCCAGCGGCAACCGTCAGGTGCGTGTGCAGCAGATGCAAAGCACCGAGGGGCAAGCCATCGAAGTGGCAGCGGGCAACCCGGTGCAGGTCTGGATTCAGGTGGACGGCCCCGCCGAGGGCGCGCTGATCGCGCGCATGCTCTGAAGGCAGAGCGGGCGGCCGCCCAGGGCACCCCGACGCATCAGGCCATGGGCCTGAACTGGTAGCCGCTGCCCGAGGGTTCGATGTGACCGAAGGCCGGGAACGGGAAGTGGAAGCCCCCGGCCACCATTTTGTCGCGCACCAGCATGTCGAACACGCGGCGTCGGGTCTGGCGGGCCATCTCCGGATTCATGTCGAACATCACCGACCAGTCGGGCGCCCGCGCAAACAGGGCAGGCACGTTGGTGATGTCACCCACGTAGGCAAAGGACTGGCCGTTCGAATCGATGCGGAACAGCGTGTGGCCCGGGGTGTGGCCAAACGCAGCAACGGATGTGATGCCGGGCGCGACCATGCTGCCGGGCTCGAATCTGACCAGCTGGTCGCCCGACAGGTTGCCAAGAGCGCGGCGGACCCCCATGAAGGCGCCTTTCATGGCGGGCGGCGCACTCTCCATGCGGGCATCGTCCATCCAGAAGGCGTGTTCCACCGAGGGCACATGGACCCGGGCGTTAGGGTAGACCAGTGCGCCATTCCTGTAGCGCAAGCCGTTGATGTGGTCGCCATGGAAGTGGCTCAGCACCACGTTGTTGATGTCCTCAGGCCGCAGGCCGGCAGATGCCAGATTGGCCAGCAGCCTGCCGGTGGTTGCCGGGCCGTTGTCGGCAAAGCCGGTGTCAAACAGGTAGCGCTGGTTGCCGTGGATCAGCAGAAACGGCGTGTAGGGCACATCGATGTAATCGGTGGGCAGGCTTTGCGAGGCCAGCAGGGCCTTGACCTGCTCGAGCGGGGCATTGGTGACGAACTCCTCGCCCAGCGGACGGCGCACCGCGCCATCGTTGAGGGCAATCACCTCCATCGCACCCAGTGTCATGCGCCGGAAACCGGTGGCGGGCAGGCCGGGCGGCCCGAAATTGGGCGCAGCCTGCGACCAGACAGACGAAATAGTCAGGGCAGACGCCCCGGCCAGACCTGCACCCAGAAACGAACGGCGACCGAGCATCTGCATCTCCTTGAATCAATCTCTGCACCATAGCGGCTCGGTCTGCAGCCAAAAGAGGCGGACCCAATAACCATGAAGTCACCACTGGTATTGGACTTCGATGGACAGGTGCCTGTGTTCCCAACAGGCCTGTGGTCAAAACACAGGCACAAAAAAAGCCCCGCCGGCTTGCGCGGGCGGGGCCAGAGCCCATCCTTCGACGGGCTCAGGACGAAGGCAGGGCGGTCAAACCGTCACGCCCTTGGCCGTCTCGGCGTACTCTTCGATCTGGTCGAAGTTCATGTACTTGTAGACGTTGGCGGCATCCTTGTTGATGATGCCCACGGCTTCCTGGTACTCGGCCACGGTCGGGATGCGGCCCAGTTTGGAACACACAGCGGCCAGTTCGGCCGAAGTCAGGAACACGTTGGTGTTCTTGCCCAGGCGGTTGGGGAAGTTGCGGGTCGAGGTGGACACGACGGTCGCGCCTTCACGCACCTGCGCCTGGTTGCCCATGCACAGCGAGCAGCCGGGCATTTCGGTGCGGGCACCGGCTGCACCAAAGGTGGCGTAGTGGCCTTCCTTGATCAGCTCGGTCTCGTCCATCTTGGTCGGCGGGGCCACCCACAGCTTGACAGGGATGTCACGCGCGCCGCCCAGCACCTTGGAGGCCGCACGGAAGTGACCGATGTTGGTCATGCACGAACCGATGAAGGCTTCGTCGATCTTGGTGCCGGCAACTTCGCTCATGAACTTGGCGTCATCGGGGTCGTTGGGGCAGCAGACGATCGGCTCCTTGATGTCGGCCAGGTCGATCTCGATCACGGCGGCATATTCGGCGTCCTTGTCGGCTTCGAGCAGCTCGGGCTTGGCCAGCCAGGCTTCGACGGCCTTGATGCGACGCTCCAGGGTGCGCTTGTCTTCGTAACCGTTGGCGATCATGTTCTTCATCAGAACGATGTTCGACTGCAGGTACTCGGCAACCGGCGCCTTGTTGAGCTTGATGGTGCAACCGGCGGCCGACCGCTCGGCGGAGGCATCGGACAACTCGAACGCCTGCTCCACCTTCAGGTCGGGCAGACCTTCGATTTCGAGGATGCGGCCGGAGAAGATGTTCTTCTTGCCCTTCTTCTCGACCGTCAGCAGGCCGGCCTTGATGGCGTACAGCGGGATGGCATGCACCAGGTCACGCAGCGTCACGCCGGGCTGCATCTGGCCCTTGAAGCGCACGAGCACCGACTCAGGCATGTCCAGCGGCATCACGCCGGTGGCGGCGCCGAAGGCGACCAGGCCGGAACCTGCGGGGAAAGAAATGCCAATCGGGAAGCGGGTATGGGAGTCACCGCCGGTGCCCACGGTGTCGGGCAGCAGCAGGCGGTTGAGCCAGCTGTGGATCACGCCATCGCCCGGGCGCAGGGCCACGCCGCCGCGGTTGCTGATGAAGGCCGGCAGTTCGCGGTGCATCTTCACGTCCACCGCCTTGGGGTAGGCGGCGGTGTGGCAGAAGGACTGCATCACCATGTCGGCACTGAAACCCAGGCAAGCCAGGTCTTTCAGCTCGTCTCGGGTCATCGGGCCAGTGGTGTCCTGACTGCCGACGGTGGTCATCTTGGGCTCGCAGTAGGTGCCAGGGCGCACACCCTTGCCTTCGGGCAGGCCACAGGCGCGGCCGACGATCTTCTGTGCCAGGGTGAAGCCCTTGCCGCTGTCAACAGGCGCCTGGGGCAGGCGGAACAGGGCGGATGCAGGCAGACCCAGGAATTCACGGGCCTTACCAGTCAGGCTGCGGCCGATGATCAGGTTGATGCGGCCACCGGCGCGCACCTCGTCAAAGAGCACATCGCTCTTGAGCTTGAACTCGGCCACGACTGAGCCGCCCTTGGTGATCTTGCCGTCGTAAGGCAACACTTCGATCACGTCGCCCATCTCCAGCCTGGAGACGTCCACTTCGATCGGCAGCGAGCCTGAGTCTTCCTGCGTGTTGTAGAAGATCGGGGCGATCTTGCCGCCCAGGGTCACGCCACCAAAACGCTTGTTGGGCACGAAGGGGATGTCCTGGCCGGTGGCCCAGATCACGCTGTTGGTAGCGGACTTGCGCGACGAGCCGGTGCCGACCACATCGCCCACGTAGGCGACCAGGTGACCTTTTTTCTTGAGGTCTTCGATGAACTGGATCGGGCCGCGCACGCCATCCTGCTCGGGCTTGAAAGCCGCGTCGGGACGGGTGTTCTTGAGCATGGCCAGGTAGTGCATCGGAATGTCAGGACGGCTCCAGGCATCGGGCGCAGGCGAAAGATCGTCGGTGTTGGTCTCGCCAGGCACCTTGAACACCGTCACGGTGATGCTCTTGGGCACTTCGGGGCGGCTGGTGAACCACTCGGCGTCGGCCCAGCTTTGCATGACTTCCTTGGCCTTGGCATTGCCGGCCTTGCACTTCTCGGCCACGTCGTGAAAGGCGTCGAACATCAGCAGGGTTTTCTTGAGGCCTTCGGCGGCCACACCGGCCACTTCTGCGTCGTCGAGCAGGTCGATCAGAGGCTTGACGTTGTAGCCGCCCACCATGGTGCCCAGCAGCTCGGTGGCCTTGGCCTTGGAGACCAGGCCCACAGGGATGTCGCCATGTGCCACAGCAGCCAGGAAGCTGGCCTTGACCTTGGCAGCGTCGTCCACGCCAGGCGGCACGCGGTGGGTCAGCAGATCCATCAGGAACTGCTCTTCGCCAGCGGGCGGGTTCTTGATCAGCTCGATCAGCTCGGCGACCTGCTTGGCATCCAGCGGCAGCGGCGGGATACCGAGGGCAGCGCGTTCAGCGACATGGTCACGGTAGGCTTTCAACATGGTTTTTTCTCCTGTCTAACAAAATCAATTTGATGATCACCGCCCGGTGTTGACCTCAATCAGCGGCGGCGGCGGGTTGTCTTTCATCTGCTCGGCGTACGCGAGCTGTTCAGGGTGTGCGCACTCGTCTGCGAGACGCTGGCCCTTTCGCTGGTCCATCAGCATGGATTTGTTGGCCAGCTGCAGCCACACCGCACCCGCTTGCCGGTCTTCGAGGCGAATGGCACCGGTATTCGTGGGCACGGGGTGCATGCGGTAGCGCAAGCCCTTGCTGTGGACGTGAAAGTAGCCCGGATGCAGCCGGTCGGGCTCGACCTGCACACTGGCCCCCAGCTCGCAGGGCAGACGGCCCTGGTGCACACGCTGCGCGATGTCGAGTTCCTGCTCCCCCATGGGGACTTCCGGGGCAGGGCTGGCGGGCGTCTTCTGCACTGGCGTCTTTGAGGCTGCTGCCTTGGGTGCCTGGGCCTTCTGGACTGCCGGCTGGACCGGCGATTTCCGGGGCGTGCCGGTCTCTGCCCAGACACTGCCGCCGAGCACCGTCAGACCCGTGATGATCGCTTTGGTGTACATGCCTGTCTCCTGAGTGGGGGAACCGCACATCATGATGCTGCTGCAGTCTTTTGACCAGCCGCCGCAAAGAAAGGCTGCACCCGACCAGGCAGTGGCCGCCCCGTGTGATGGGCGCGTTCGAGCACCTGCCAGAAAAAGCGGTAGCTGGCCCGGTCATGCAGCTGCCCGGCATGGCTGATGGGCGCCCAGTGCGCCAGATGCGCCGCCACGATGATGTCACTGGCGCGGTCGATTTCGGCTTCGGTGGGCGCCATGGCCTCCAGGATCGGCCGGATCTGCGCAGGATGGATGCTCCACATGCGGGTGTAGCCGAACTCTCGCGCGGCCCGCAAAGCCGCCTGACGCATGGCCTGCGCATCCCCAAATTCGGTGACCACGCAGTGCGAAGGAACCTTGCCATGCGCGTGACAGGCGCTGGCGATCTCGAGCTTGGCACGCACCACCAGCGGGTGGGCAAACTGCCCCTGGACACCCATGCCCTCGGACGGGATGGCTCCCCCGTGGGCGGATACAAAATCCATCAGACCAAAACTGAGCGACTGCACCCGGGGGTGGGCGGCAATGTCAAAGGCACGGTGTACGGCGGCCGGCGACTCGATCAGCACCTGCAGCGGCAGGGCTTTCGCCCCGGCGGCGTCAAGGGCTGCGGCGGCCCGCTCGACATCGTGCACCGACTCCACCTTGGGCACCATGAGGTGCGTGAGCCGATGACCGGCGCGGCCCGCGATGTGGGCCACGTCGGCATCGAAACAGGGGTGGTCCACAGGATGCACCCGCACCGCCACGCGGGCATCGGTGCTGGCCAGCGCCAGTTCAGTCACCAGCGCAGCATGTTCGGCCTCACCCCCCACCGGAGCGCCATCCTCGCAGTCGAGCGTGACGTCGAAGACGCAGGTGCCGAACTCCTCGGCCATCTCGGCCTGCAGCTGCAGGCTTTTGCGCATCCGCACCTCGACGCCGCTGTAATGGTCGCAAACCGGCAGCTGCACGCTGCCGGCCTGTGCGCCCATCAGGACATCGCGCGGATGCGAGGACACGTGGGTCGCCCGATCAGAGCAGGTGGGCTACGCCGGCTTGCTCGTCGGTCAGTTCCTTGAGCGTCTTGTCGATGCACTGCTGGCTGAAAGCGTCGATGTCGAGGCCCTCGACGACCTTGTACTCGCCGTTTTCGCAGGTGACGGGGAAACCGAACATGACGTCCTAGGGGATGCCGTACCAGCCTTGCGAGGGGATGCCCATGGTGACCCAGGCGCCGTTGGTGCCCAGGGCCCAGTCACGCATGTGGTCGATGGCGGCGTTGGCTGCCGAGGCGGCAGAGGACAGGCCACGG
>JACCDV010010412.1_pt1 | contig 10947 bp, 8 predicted proteins | sample 7446131 | NCBI WGS metagenome assembly JACCDV01 (sample SAMN15323448, study PRJNA562643) | freshwater metagenome | isolation source: river surface water | place: USA:Blue River Watershed | collected 2017-08-17
AACGATAAAATATGGAACTCAGGAACTCAGGAAAGAAAACCCGGAAGATGATGCTTTCTTGAATGGTTGGGAGAATTCAGCAGGAAGCATCACGGTGATGATCTGCTTTTCGATTGTCTCTATCCCCTTCCTGCTTTCCTGAGTTCCATATTCAAAACATTTGAAAGCATCCCCTGCCTTCATCCATTTCCAATCATCCTCTCGGGTGGAATTTTTGGTGCACGGACTTCAACTGACTTCGATCGACCTGGGTGTAGATCTGGGTGGTGGCGATGGAGGCGTGGCCGAGCATCTCCTGGATGATGCGCAGATCGGCTCCCCCGGCGAGCAGGTGGGTGGCGAAGGAGTGGCGGAGTTGGTGCGGGTGGATCGCCTCCTCGATCCCGGCATGTTTCGCGTAGTGGCGGACAAGTTGCCAGATGCGTGCCGGGGTGAGGGCGTGTCCTCGCACCGAGAGGAAGATCTCCGCTCCGGATCGCGGTGAAACAAGCTTGGGACGGCCCGAGGCCAGATAGAGCTTGAGGGCATCCAGCGCGGCCCGCCCCACGGGAATGAGCCGGGTCTTGTTTCCCTTTCCCGTGACGCGGATGACGCCTCCCTCCTCGTCGAGGTTTTCCAGACGGACGCCGCATGCCTCGGCGATGCGAAGCCCGCAGGCATAAAGCAGTTCCAGTAACGCCCGGTCGCGGATCTCAAGGGGTGTATCTCCCGCCGGGGCGGCAACGAGTTTTGCCATCTGATCCTTGGAAAGAGGTTGCGGCAGGGTGTGGGAAAGTCGTGGCAGCGGAAGCTTTTCGGCAGGATCGGCCTTGATGCGCGCGCGCGCGGTCAGGAAGCGGAAGAAGATCCTCAGGGCCACCGCCTCAAGCTTGACCGAAGTGACGGAGAGGCCCCGCTTCTTCTCCGAGATCAGGAACTGCTGGAGATGCGCCGGCGTGACATTCTCCGCCGCGGGGATTTCCCGTTGCGCAGCCCATGCCGCAAAACGCTCCAGTGAGGAGCGCGTGGAGAGCTGGTAGTTGGTCGAGAGCCCTCTTTCCGTTGCCAAGTATAACAGAAAGCTCTCGATGTGATCCTGCATGGAGGTTCTTTCGGCGGATAGCAGCGTTGGCCTTCGATCGCAGTATCGTTACATACAGCTTCTCTTGGCCGCCTTACTCTCCCTCCGAAACTCCTCCGCCAGAGCCGAATAGTGCATACGGTGAAGCCCCTTTTGGATCAGACAGAAGTCGGCGAGGTTAATCGGGTCAGCGCCTCGCGGTACTTCTCGGCAGTCTTGGCGACGATGTCGGCGGGGAGTTCCGGGGCGGGAGGCTGTTTGTTCCATCCGCAGTTCTCGAGCCAGTCCCGGACGAACTGTTTGTCAAAGCTCGGGGGGCTTCCGCCCGGTTGGTAGAGATCGGCTGGCCAGAAGCGGGAGGAATCCGGCGTCATGCACTCGTCGATGAGGATGATCTCCCCGTCACGGATGCCGAATTCGAACTTGGTGTCGGCGATGATGATCCCGCGCGATGCCGCGTAGGCACGGCCGTGGCGATAGAGCTCCAGGCTCATGTCGCGGACGCGGATGGCCGTCTCGTCCCCCAGGATGGCGCGGCACTGCGCCCAGGTGATCGGTTCGTCATGGCCCTCCTCGGCCTTCGTGCTGGGCGTGAAGAGATCCTCGGGGAGGCGGTCCGCCTGCTTGAGTCCAGCCGGGACGGCATGGCCTCCGACGGTCCCGCTCTCCTGGTATTCCTTCCAACCGGATCCGGCGATATAGCCGCGCACCACGCACTCGACGGGGAGGGGGGTGGCCTTCTTCGCGATCATGGAGCGCCCCCGGAGCATGTCGGAGAAGGGCTTCAGCTCCGCTGGGAAGGCGGAGACCTCGGTCTCGACCATGTGGTTGGGGATGAAGTCGAGCCGGTTGAACCAGAATGTGGAGAGTCGGTTGAGGACCTCTCCCTTCCCGGGGATGGCGTTGGGCAGGATGCAGTCGAAGGCGGAGATGCGGTCGGTGGCCACCAGCAGGAGGTGTTCCCCGAGGTCGAAGACCTCGCGGACTTTGCCGCTGCGTAGTTTCTTGATGCCGGGAAGGTCGCAGGTGAGAAGATCCATGAGGGAAAGGATGAATGATGAGGGATGAATGATGAAATGAAAAAGGCGGGTGAAATATGGAACTCAGGAACTCAGGAAAGTGATGGGGAAACCAGAGAGTCTGTTTGGCTGCGCCACACGGGAAAAAATGAAAAGAGAGAATGTCGGCGGATTACTTTCAGCAATTTCATTTCCTGACTTCCTGAGTTCCACATTCAATTTTAGAGGATTTCTTTCATGGAATTTACTCACTCACCCTGCCCCGTCCCTTCTTGATTTCCGAGCGGCGGCGTTTCCCCTCGACCAGTTTCCTTTTTTCGCCAGGTGAGCGTCTTGCCTTCTGGCGGCGCGCCTTGGCCGTGGCCGCCTTCATCTGCTGGCGGCGTGCTTCCCGGCGGTCCTGCAGTTTTTCGCTCAGGCGTTCCCGGGCGATCTTCCGGTTCATGCTCTGGCTACGGGAGTCGGAGACGGTGACGGAGATGCCCGTCGGAAGGTGCGTCAGGGTGACCGCCGTGGAGACCTTGTTGACGTGCTGGCCCCCCGGGCCCGAGGAGCGGGCAAAGCTCTCACTCAGATCTTCGTCTCGGAGTTGGGCATGTGCCATGCCGGAAGGATGAAGGATGAGGAATGAAGTATGAAGAAGATTGAGTCGCGAGCCAGATCCCGCTTGCCTTGTTTCCATGGATTTTTCCTTCCAAACACTCGATTCCGTTGCCGGGCCTCTTGATCAGATCACCGACGAGGCAGTTGGCCTCCGTCTGACCGTGTGTCGCACCGGGGCAGAGCCCGTCAGCCTTGCCCGCCGTGATGCCTCCGGCAAATGGCATGGCTTTCTCTGGCGAGATGGCCAGGTGGAGAAGCCCGTCTCCGGTTGGGGCAACCATGCCACGGTGATGGGGTACTTCGTCCACCGGCTCTGGAAGCAGGAGTCGGTCTACGAGGGTCATGTGATCAAGGGGGGAAACCACGGCTTCCTCCGCAGCCATTCGTTCGCGGCGCCGCAGGTCGATTTGGAGTCAGGCACCATCACCTACCGTGTCGAACCAGCGGAGATACCCGCCGAGGCCTATCCCTACAAGGTGGCGATGCGTCTCACCTATTCCGTCTCCGGAGGAAAGATGACGATGACTTTTGACTTTGAAAACCGTGAGAGCCATCCGGTCGTGCTCGGCTTCGGTTGGCATCCCGGACTTGCCGTGGGATCCTTGGAGAGCGCCCGTTTACTGATGCCGGCCGGAAAGTATGTCCGCCAGATGGCTCCGGGGGATTTTCTGGATGGAACCGTGAGCGAGATCGAGTTCGCCGGAGGGGAGATGCCCTTTGCAAAGAAGGACCTTCCCGGTTCCTACCTGCTCGATCTGGCAGGGGTTCCTGATCGACGCTTCGTCCTGGAGGCGCCGGCAATCGGCCACCGCGTCACCTGCGACTATACGGAAGCCCCTTTCCTGACCCTTTGGAGCAACGGGGATCCCTTCCTCTGCGTGGAGCCCTGCTGGGGGCTGCCCGACAGCAATCCCCCGGTTCCCTTCGAGCGGAAGAAGGGTATCCAGGGCATCCCCGCCGGCGGTTCCCTGCGGGCCTCCCTTTCCGTCGAGCCGTCGTTCCTGCAGTCCTGAGGGTTCTTGCGAAGAGTGCGGATAGCTGGTATTTCCGAGAGTTCCCTTGAAAACGCAGAAAGAGTTATCGCCCCAGCAAAAGCAGACATGGCTGAAAGCTGTCAGCGCCATGGAGCTCAAGAACCATGGCTATGTCATCCAGCTGTGCCAGGGGCTGCTTCGCGTGCTCCCCGATTTCCTTGATGCCCGGAAGCTGGCGCGACACGCCGCCATCGAGAAGGCCAGGGCCGGAAAGAAGGGGTTGTTCGCCGGATTGAACGTCGGTTCCCAGATCACCGGGATGAAGGCCGCCGGATTGCTCAAGAAAAACGATCTTGTGAACCTGCTTCCCCTGCTTGAGGAAATCCTGGCCGACGACCCGCACAATGTGCAGGCCAACACGATGTTGCAGGAGGCCGCCCTCAAGTGGGATCCCCCGATGAAGGAGCTGGCTCTCTTCGCCTTCGAGACGATCCTTGAGGAAAAGCCGAAGGACAAGGAGCAGCTCCACCGGTTCGCCCTTTTCTGCATGGAGCGGGATGAGAACGGCCAGCCCAGGGATCCCGAAAGGGCCATCGAGGTTTACAACCGTCTCCTTGCCATCAATCCCAACGACTTGGTCGCGATGAAGGGCGCCAAGGATGCGGCCGCCGCCCAGTCCGTCCAAAAGGGGGGATGGGAGGTTGCCGACAGCTATCGTGATCTCATCAAGAACAAGGAGGAGGCCGTCTCGCTGGAGCAGCAGAGCCGCGTCATCAAGAGCGACGAGATGATCGACCGCCAGATCTCCGAGCTGTTTGATGCCGTTCAGGCGGAGCCCGGCAGCATCGACAAGTCCCGCCGCCTTGCCGAGTTGTGCGAGCAGAAGGAGGATTTCGACAGTGCCCTGGAGTGGTACCGCTACACGCTGGATCTCTCCGGCGGCGCCGACCCGACGATCGCCCGCAAGATCAGCGACATCAGGCTCCGTCAGATCGACCAAGCCTATCGGGAGAGGGAGCAGCTTCTCGAGGCTTCGCCGGATGATCCGGAGGCTCCGCGCTACCGCCAGGAGATGGAGGATTTGGCCCGTGAGCGCGCCGCCTTCCTTCTCTCCGAGGCCCGTGAGCGCGTGGAGCGCAACCCCGCCGACCTGATCGCCCATTTCGAGCTTGCGGGCGTCCTGATGGATGCCGGTGAGTTTCAGGAGGCGATCGGCCATCTGCAGCGTGCCAGAAGCAACCCCAGCGTCCGGCTCAAGGCCATGGCCCGACTGGGTCAGTGTTATGTTTCGCGCGGCATGAACGATCTCGCCGCCAAGACTTTCTCGGATGCCGTCGCGGAGCTCACCACCATGGATTCCGTCAAGAAGGACCTTCTCTACAACCTGGGTCTTCTCCACGAGACCATGGGTGAGAAGGAAAAGGCCTTGGAATGCCTCAAGCAGATCTACGAGGTGGATTACGGCTACCGTGATGTGGCAGCGCGGGTGGAGGCCTCCTACGGTTCCGGGGCCGAGGCGTAGGCTCGCGATCTTGGCGAAGAGCGTTGTTGGTCGGCGCTCGCAGTATACTTTATACAGCTTCGCTTGCCCGCCTCGCTCTCCATCCAAGCTTGCAAGCCTTAGCTAAAGAAGTTGCCTAACGATCAGGCTTAGGCACGACCGAAGGGCGTTGGCTGCAGCACTTGGTTAGTGGGCGTCCAAATGCCCCTCTCTGCCGCTTCTACCAGCTGAGCAACAGTGATTGGCTCCGTTCGGCCTTTGCCAGTGAATAAACAATACAATGCGTAAATGGGACTCCAACTCCCCTCTGGGCCGAAGTGGCGGGCTAACTGAAATGCGGCTAGGTCTACTTGAAAGCGTATAGCGAATGCCTTCATGAATTCGGAAGCATCGTCACCGTCCACACCCAAGTCCTCTCTGATGCGAGTGGATGATGTAATCCGCGAGGGGGAAACACCGGCCAGCTCTGCAATCAGATAGATAACACTCTCGTATGTCTCGGATTTCATGGTGTGTGTGCTGCCCCCAAACTGTTACTAGGCGGCCAAAGAGCCGTGTTTTTTGGAGGGTTCATTGGGGTGAGTTTTTTGATAACCTACTGAAGCCTCTGGTTTTCTCCTCATGAATGTCGGTTAGAACTTTCCGGGAATGGCTGCATTGGCGTCCAGAAATTCTATCAGGTGAAGGCTTGGTCTGGCTCACTGCAGAAGCAAGCAATTCCTTTTCAATGGTCATTCTCCCCCTCTGCGTCTCTGCGCCTCCGCGGGAGACTCTTCAGAGCCTGTTAAAAAAATCAGATTTTTCCCGCGGCGATGAGTTCGGGGGCGAGGGGTAGAATTTCTTCCTGCTGTCCCCGCTAAGGGGTCTTTTTGCTCGTTGCCAGGGATGGTTTTGGGTCAATCTCCTCCCCTTATGGCAATTCGCGCTCTTCTCTTCGACCTAGATGACACCCTCGCCGTGGACGAGGCGGTGTCGCACGAAACCTTCGCCCATGCCGCGGCCGTGGCCTCCTCCCGTTTCGGCGTTGATCCGGCGACCTTTGCCCGTGATGCGATGGCCATTTCGCGCGAACTCTGGAGCGAGGGCGCCTGCCGTCCCTACTGCCGCTCCATCGGCATCAGTGCCTTCGAGTGTCTCTGGGGCGGGTTTGCCGGCGAGAGCGCCGAGTTGACGGCGCTGCGCGAATGGGCCCACGCCTACCGCATCGAGGTTTTTGCCCGCGCCCTGGCGGCGCAGGACAAGGAGGTAGCCTCCGGTGCCGCCGAGATGATTTCGGGGGAGTTTTCCTCGACCCGTCGCGCCCGCCAGCGGCTCCTGCCCGGTGCCCGTGAGCTGATTGCCGCGCTCTCCGAGACCCACAGCGTGGCCCTTCTCACCAACGGCGCCCCCGATCTCCAGCGCGAGAAGATTGCGGCCACGGGACTCGAACCCTATTTCAAGGCGATCGCCGTCTCCGGCGAGCATGGCATCGGCAAGCCGAAGCCGGAGATTTTCCACCGCCTGCTTTCGGAGCTGGGCGTGGAGCCCGGGGAGGCGCTGATGGTGGGCAACAGCCTGGAGCGTGACATCGCGGGTGCCCGCAATGCCGGGATCCGCTCCGTCTGGATCAGGGTGCCCGGCTCCGAGGAGCATGCCGATGTCGTTCCCGATCACACGATCGTCTCCCTTGGGGAAATCCCGGGAATCCTGGAACAACTCTCCGCCGGCGGGGGGAAATAGCGGCTTGACCCCAAACGCCGCGCCCCTCATCTAATGACGGGCATTTTTACCGCTTTTCCCATCGTCCATCCCGTTTCATGAACTGCTTCCGTGTTCCCGTCATTCTGCGTTTCCTTCTGGGCGCGCTCCTGATTCTTTTGCCGGCGGGCCGAGTCGATGCCCAGATGGGAGGGCAGGCGCCGATCATCCGCGAGATCGACGTCCGTTTCGTGGGGCCGACGACCCTGAGCCGTGACCGTGTCCTCGACAACCTCGCCACCAAGGTGGGGGCCCCCTACAACGACCGCCTCGTCGAGGAGGACATCAAGTCCCTCTACGCCACGGGGAATGTCTCCAATGCCCGTATTTTTGCCGAACCCACCGCCGGGGGGCTCAAGGTCACCGTCCTTCTGCAGGGAAGCGCCTCCATCGGAGAGGTCCTGATCGAGGGCTCCGAGGCCGTCTCAAACGCCAAGATCCGCAAGGAGATCGCGACCAAGCCCGGGGATCCCCTCAACGAGGGGCGCCTCAACGAGGATCGCCAGAAAATCATCAAGCTCTACGAGGACAGGAACTTCACCGACGTGAAGGTTGATGTGAAGACCTCCGAGCTTGCCGACAAGAAGATCCGGGTGACCTTCTCCGTCAACGAGGGGCCCAAGCTGGTCATTCGCAAGATCACCTTCACCGGGAACGATTCCGTGCTTCCGAAGGATCTCCTCAAGGTGATGAAGACCAAGACGGCGAACCTCCTTTCCTTCCTCACGAAGGCGGGCAGGCTTGTCCCGTCGGAGTTGGACGAGGACAAGGAGGCGATCCGCACCCTCTACCAGAACCGCGGTTTCGCCGACATGCGCGTGACTGATGTCCAGACGCAGCCCCTGGGTGACGGCAAGGGAGTCGATCTGGTGATTTCGGTCGCCGAGGGAACCCAGTACCGCGTCAACAAGGTCAGCTTCGAGGGAGTGGCCATCGTCGAGTCTTCCGAACTGGAGCGCCGCCTCAAGATGAGGGAGGGATCCCTCTACACCCCCGAGGGAATGGGGGCCGACCTGAAGATGGTCCGCGATTTCTACGGTTCGCGCGGCTATGTCGACATGGTGGCGCAGCCCCAGGTCACCCCCGCCGGTGACGGGCAGATCGACCTCGCCTACCGGATCGACGAGGGGGTCCAGTCCTACGTCAACCTCATCAACGTGCAGGGCAACACCAAGACCAAGGACAAGGTCATCCGACGCGAATTGGCGGTCCAGCCCGGCGGCGTCTACGACACCACCCTCGTGGATGTCAGCAAGACCCGCCTGATGAATCTCAACTACTTCTCCAAGGTCGACATGGCTCCCCAGGACACCCTGGTGCCTGGCCGCAAGGATCTCGATGTCATCGTCGAGGAAAAGAAGACCGGATCGTTCAATTTCGGCGCCGGCTTCAGCTCCATCGACAGCCTTGTCGGGTTTGCGGAACTCCAGCAGTCCAACTTCGATCTCTTCAACTGGCCCTACTTCACCGGTGCCGGTCAGCGTTTCCGTATCCGCGGCCAATACGGTCTCCAGCGCCAGGACTTCGTGATGTCGATCACCGAGCCCTGGTTCCTCGGTTACAAGGTCTCGGTCGGCGGCGAGTTCTACTACCACGGGGCCTCCTTCCTGAGCCCCGTCTACAACCAGTCCAACCTTGGCGGTGCCCTGCAGGCGCGCAAGGCGATCAATCCCTTCACCGCCATCCGCGGCGAGTATCGCCTGGAGAATATCCGGATCTTCAACCTCACCGGCAACTACGGGCAGACGATCGCCGATGCCGGGAACTCCTCCCCCTACACCAAGAGCGTGATTCTCGGCGGTATCGACTTCGACAACCGCGACAGCCTCTTCCTCACCCGCCGCGGCCATTCCATCAACCTGACCGGATTCGTGGCAGGCGGCGGCCTTGGCGGCGACGTTCAGGACTACGGCATCTCCCTGGAAGCCAAGAAGTATTTTTCCCTTCCCTGGGACATGATCTTCCTCACCAAGGGAACTGCCGGCATCGTGAGTACCTGGGGAGGCGCCGCCAATCCGCCCCCGATCTTCGACCAGCTCTACCTCGGCGGAGCCAACGACATGCGAGGCTTCATTTTCAGGGGCGTCGGACCCAAGGACCAGTATGGCAACCCCATTGGCGGCAGCACCTCGGTCTATGGGACCGCGGAACTTACCTTCCCGATCATCCCCCGCCTGCGCGGCGCCGTCTTCACGGATTGGGGTTATGTGAACGCCAATTCGTGGGATTTCAGCCCGGCCCAGTACTATGTGGACGGCAGCTCCTCCGGTGGCCTCAACGGTGACGTCGGCATCGGTGCCCGCATCGAGCTCCCCATCGGTCCGATCCGCATCGACTGGGGCTATCCCGTCATGACCGACCAGTGGAATCGGACAAGCGGACAGTTCCAATTTAATGTTGGCTACACCTTCTGAGCGGGTTTCGCTGTAAAAACACCTTCCTTTCATGAAAGCCCTTCTTTGCCTGCCTCTTTTAGCCGTGCTCTCAGTGGGGGGATGCGGTCCAAAAGACACATCTCCGGGGGAGGCCCGTCAGGCAGCCCCGGGTCTCAAGATCGGCGTCGTCGACATGAACAAGGTCTTCGGGGATTACTCGAGGACCAAGGATGCCCAGGAGAAATATTCCCAGGCTGAAAAGGCTGCCAATAATGATCTCAACAAGAGGGTCGAAATGCTCAAAAACAGCATGAGGGAGATCAACCAGATCAACTCCGATCTCGAAAAGCCCGCATTGTCGCCCGAGGCCAAGGAAACCAAAATCAAGGAGCGTGAGACGAAGGTGGCTGCCGCCCGCGCGCTTGACCGTGAAATCGCCGATTTCAGGGCCGCCAAACAGAAGGCCCTCCAGGACCAGTTCCTCCGCACGCGCAAGGACATCGTCGATGACATCATGAAAGCCGTCGCCGATCTCGTGAAGGCCAGGAACTACGACATCGTCTTTGACAAGTCGGGCCTCAGCGCGGGTGCGGTGCCCGTGGTGCTTTATTCGGGCGAAGGCATGGATTTCAGCCAGGATGTCGTCGCGGCGCTGAATAAGACGGCCCCCGCCGGAAAGGACAGGTAGCCGAAACCAGGGGTTTCATGCCTGCCGTCCATGCCATGAGATTGAGTGATGCGGCAACGCTGGCAGGGGCGGGACTTCCCGCCGGATGCGCGGAGCTTGAGATCTCGGGAGTGGCCTCGTTGCAGGAGGCGCGCAAAGGGGACATCACCTTCTTCGGCAACCCCCGGTATCTGGCCCAACTCAGGAGCAGCAACGCCACCGCTGTCCTTGTTCCGAAGGATTTCAACGAGGAGATTTCCGCGATACCCCTGCGTGTCGACAACCCTTCGGCAGCCTTTGCGGCGATTGTGGCCGCTTTCGCACCTTGCGACCCCGTTCCCGTTCCTGGCATTCATCCTTCGGCCGTCGTCTCGCCGCTTGCCACCCTCGGCGAGGGCGTTTTCGTGGGACCGCTTGCGGTCATCGGGGAGGGTGCGGTCATCGGCGCCCGCTCCGTGATCGACTCAGGGTGCCTGATCGGCCGGGAGGTCAGGATTGGCGAGGATTGCCATCTTTATTCCGGGGTCATCATCCGTGAGCGATGCATCCTCGGCAACAGGGTCATTCTTCAACCCGGTGCGGTGATCGGATCCTGCGGATTCGGCTACGAATTCAAGGAGGGGCGTCACGTGAAGATCCCCCAGACCGGCATCGTCGAGATCGGGGATGACGTTGAGATCGGGGCCAACACCACCATCGACCGGGCCCGGTTCGGCCGCACCGTGATCGGGGAGGGGAGCAAGATCGACAATCTGGTGCAGATCGCGCACAACGTGCAGGTCGGACCCCATTCCGTCATCTGCTCCCAGGTCGGAATTGCCGGAAGCACACGTATCGGCTCCTACGTCACGCTGGCCGGTCAGGTGGGGCTTGCAGGCCACATCGAGATCGGCGACAAGGCCGTTCTCGGCGCCAAGGCGGGTGTCAGCAAGAATGTGCCTGCCGGAGCAATGCTCGTCGGTGCGCCGGCGAAGCCGATGAAAGAGTTCAAGCAGGCCAATTTCTACATCT
>JACCDV010966773.1_pt1 | contig 10944 bp, 13 predicted proteins | sample 7446131 | NCBI WGS metagenome assembly JACCDV01 (sample SAMN15323448, study PRJNA562643) | freshwater metagenome | isolation source: river surface water | place: USA:Blue River Watershed | collected 2017-08-17
AGGCGGGCCACAAACCTTTGCCTGAAGGCACAATGGCGCGGCATTCAAAATAGCCGTAGCGAAAGGTATCGATACTCCATAAACAAGAAGTGAGGTAGTCTAGGTAAACGGAATCGTTTTTGACATCGATGTTTAATTCCCGCGCTTGCTGTTGGTTGATCATCCAGTTGGGGACTGCGGTTTTCTGCCCAAATTCTTTGGCACCTAAATACACCCAGCCATTTTTTTGGGAGAGCATTTCGGGCACCGCCCATTGGCTTTGGTCGAGCAATAAGCCACCCCACGGGTAGCGTGGATACCATTTGGTTTCATCTACCTTTTTGCCACTAAATTCATCTCCGAAATGATAGTGCCATTGCAGCACGGTATCGGTCTTGAATTGGAAAAGCACTGGTTTGATTTGGGCCCTCAAACCAAATGATAGGAAGAGTAAAGATAGGATGCCGTATTTCATTTTGTATCGATCAATAAAACGCAATGAAATTATATTTTTTTGATGGTATTCAATTTATCAATACTTGATAAACACATTTTTGGCTTCGGTGAAAAAGCGCAGTGCTTCCCAGCCGCCTTCGCGGCCTACGCCGGAGGCTTTGACACCGCCAAAAGGTGTGCGTAAATCGCGAACCAACCACGCATTGACCCAAACAATACCTGCCTGAACTTGGTCTGCAACGCGGTGCGCGCGTTTGAGGTCGGAGGTCCAGACGGTAGCGGCAAGTCCGTATTGGGTTGAGTTGGCCATGGTGAGCACCTCTTCTTCGGTGTCAAAAGGAGTGATGGTAACTACTGGCCCAAAGATTTCTTCTTGGTTGGTACGGCATTGGTAATGCAAGCCTTCAATAATGGTGGGCTCGATATAGTATCCGTCGGCATGTGCGCCGTCTAAAATTTTGCGTTTCCCGCCGCACAAAATAGTGCCGCCTTCTTCTTTGGCGAGTTCGATATAGCTCAGGATTTTCTCCATGTGTGGCTTGGATACCACTGCGCCCATTTTTGCTTCTGGGTCAGTGGGGAACGACACCTTGTTTTTGGCCATTGCTGCAACAAAAGCTTCTTTGAACTGCTCGTAAATGGGTCTTTCGATAAAGATGCGTGAACCACACAAACAAATTTGGCCTTGGTTGGCAAAAGAAGAGCGAATGGTGGTGCTGAGTGCGTCTTTGAAATCGCAGTCGGCAAAAATGATATTTGGGTTTTTACCCCCGAGTTCTAAGGATAATTTTTTGAACATTGGCCCTGCCGTTTGCGCGATGTACTCGCCAGTTTTGGTTCCGCCTGTAAAAGAAATCGCTTTGATTTTTGGGTGCTTTACAATAGCGTCGCCAACGCTTGGGCCGGTGCCGTGTAAGATATTGAGTACGCCGTCGGGCATGCCAGCTTCTTTGGCAATTTTGCCCAACATATAGGCAGTGTAAGGCGTTACTTCAGAAGGTTTGGCAACCACGCAATTGCCAGCGGCAAGAGCAGGCGCAATTTTCCAGGAGAAAAGGTATAAAGGAAGATTCCAAGGCGAAATACAGCCCACCACACCAATAGGTTTGCGGGTAGTGTAGTTGAGCCCAACGCCTTCCATATGATGAGACTCCGACGCAAAATGCTCAATGGCTGTCGCAAAAAAATGAAAGTTGGACACCGCTCTTGGAATATCGACATGTTGGGCAAGGCTCAGGGGCTTGCCGTTGTCTTTGGACTCTGCAGCTACAAAAGCAGCCATATTGGCTTCTATGCCTTCGGATAACTTGCGCAGAATGGCTGCGCGCCCTTCTATGCCCATCGTGGACCACACCGGGAAAGCCGCCTCAGCTGCCAAAACAGCTTGCTCGACGTCGTGGGCGTCAGAATCGGGTATCAAAGAATAGACTAGGCCTGTAGCAGGTTCGTAGTTGTCTAGGTAGCGGCCGTTGTGCGGTGCAACGTATTGGCCGTTGATGAAATTGCTCAATTTTTCCATACAAGACAAAGGTAAGCATATCAACGAGAGGATTTGATACCTTTGCAACATGGAAATCAAAGAAGCGCAAGCAAAAGTTGATCACTGGATCCAAACATTGGGGGTGCGTTACTTCAACGAACTGACCAACATGGCTGTTTTGATGGAAGAAGTAGGCGAACTCGCTCGCATTATGGCCAGACGCTATGGCGAGCAATCTGAAAAAGAAAGCGATAAAGACAAAGACCTCGGCGACGAAATGGCCGATATTCTTTTTGTACTTTGCTGCCTGGCCAATCAAACCGGAATAGACCTCGATGCCGCATTGGTCAAAAACCTCGAGAAAAAAACGAAGCGCGATGCCACGCGTCATCACGACAACCCCAAACTACAATCATAACCATGGAAAGGATTCAAAAAGCATTGCAGCCCTCTCAGTATTTACTTGTGTCGGCGCTTGCAGAGCAATACGAAATGAAGCTTTGGCCTTTTGTAGACGAAGTCATTCCTCAACCTGAAGAAGGTTCACCAAGAGCCATCATTCTTTGCACAAGCGATGCGCAAGCAAGGGCCATTCATGCCGAGTTTGTAAAGTACGCCAAACCCAAAGACCTCACCGTCGATTTAGTTGTCGAGAAAGGCAATAAACTCCAACAACGCAACGATCTCTTCGACGGTACAGAAATAATTGTGGGCACCACCCGCCGCATGGCTGAGTTGTACTTTCAGAACGGGTTCAATATCAAAAAACTGAAATTGTTTATGATCTTGGGTCTAGAAGAACAAATGCGTGCCGGCCACAAGGGCTATATCGTGCGCCTTACGGAGAGTTTGCCAAAATGCAAGTCTTTGTTTTTTACGACCAATCCGGATGAAGACCGAAGTGTTGGATACTTAGAAGAATTTTATCCGAACATTCGCCTGCTTGATTTGTCTGAAGAAGCATGAGGTCGAATGTAGCTATAAAACAACTTAGGCCAAGCGTCAGAAAAGAAGCCACTGTATCCACTGAATTGGAATTGTTTCAAAACGACGTTTTGCGCCCCATTCTGAAACTGCAGCATGAACTTTTCCAATTTGAGTGGTTTCAAAACCCTTTATTTAAAGCTATACAAGCAATTGAAAACCCGGTATTCCAACGAACCCAACTCAGCAATTTTGTAGCGAAAAATCCAAATCTAACCAATCGTTATATTGGAATGGTCTGCGGCTTGTTTACCAATGAAGAATTTACGTTTTATTTGAGCCAAAAATCAGTAGTAGATAAACGCATTAAAGAACTGCTGATTACCCGCTTTCTTTCTTATCAAGCGTAGTTTAAACCATATCGAAGGCCGCAATAAATATAGGCTCTTTTGGTTCATAGTTTCCTCTCACCACTACATCCACCTTTGCCACACCAATGATTTGGTGCAATAAGCCCCAACGAAATTGTTTAGTAGTTTTTCGATAAAGTTGATCGCGCGTATCATTCCACCAGAGCATGGAATGGAGTTTTTCCTTGGCCAATACGGCTTCAAATAGGCGTTCTACATCTTTGATATCTCCCGACGGATTACATACGATTTCTGGCACTAAAAAAGTATGTTCTTTGGGTTGAATCAATTTATTGATAAACGGGATGTATGGTAAAAGTTTAACTTGCAACCCGCCAAGTTTGCCCGGAAGCCTTTGTATTTCCCAGCGCACTTTATGAAACTGCGCGAAAGCCAGTCGCTCACCTTTTGCATCGAAAAGTGTATGAACCGTTCCTTTTTCAAAAAAGTGGGTAAAGTAGGCGCTGTAGTGGCTATAGTTGCTTTCTATTATTTGATAGACTTGATCTGAAATTGTTTCTTCCCTTAAGTTTGCGGCAGCTTTCGGAAAAACCCGGCTAAAACTCTGGGTGGCTAAATACGCTTTGGTCTGAAAACCAAAAGTTTCGCTCATCCATTTGCTGCGCACATTTTTAGCATCGATATATGCATAACAATAATCTTGGCTTCCGGGATAGCTGGCCGTGATGTCCTTGAACACCTTTTCGATTTCTTGCTTGATCTGTGATTTCGGATTCATGCGCGCTTTCCCTGTAGATTGAAAGCGCTTGTCAAAAGCAAAATAGCGCAAGTACAAGCCAAACTGCCGCTTGCAAAAGGTAATATTGGCGATCAGTTGTTCACGCCTACGCAAGGAAAAACTTAGTGGGTGGTCTGTGTGCGCAACACTTTGCGCTACATCGAGGTGCTTGTATTTGGCGCCATTTGTGCCCAAAACCGTGTTTTCAAATAAGTGAATTAAATCGGGGCTGATGTGCTCGGTTTGCTCAAATTTCATACGTGAAGGTACAAATTATAGCACTTTGCTGAGCCAAGTGAGCAGGTCAGCTTGTTGTTGTCCGTTGAGTACTTTGCTGACGCTGATTTGCTTTTTTGCCAATTCTTGCGCGGTAGAGCTGCCCCATGCAACAACTTTTGCGTGAGCCGGTATGGTGTTGTGCGCCAGAAAAGCAAGTACATTGCTTGGAGACGAAAAAACATAGATGTCTTTTTCTTCGATGTGCAGGGTTTTAAATGCGGTGGTGTATACAGGCAAAATGGTCTTTTCACTTTCTGGGATCAAAGCCGCGTAAGTACCAATAGACAACTGACTACTCGGAAAGCAAACGCTTCTGTTGTTTCGCCAGGCATTGAATTTTTCTGCTTCGAGTTGCGGTTGGTCAGACTGTTGGGCAATAAAATGTACTTCTTTTTGATAGCTTTCTGCTACTTTTTTGGCGGTTTCTAGCCCGGCGCAGGCAATTTGTGCGCTAGATTGGCAATTGGCAAAGAAGAATTCAGCGGCACGGATACTCGCAATGAAGAGGATGTCGTGAGCAGGGGGGCACGCAAAAGGAATGGCACTGAATTCAATTAGGGATTGCGCCTCGAGGATTCCATTTTGTTGCAAGGCCAAAAGACCGTTATTGAGGTCTTGTGGATCTTTTGAAATGAAAATCCTGCTCATGGTTATTGGCTCAAGGCGGAAGTAATCTCTTGAATTGTTGCCCCAATGTTGAACTCAAAAAATTTGGCTGGCTCCAGCGAAGTAGTGGCGTGTGCAGCGTAAATTTTGTCTTGGTCGTAGTACACGCCTAAAGGCAATTGGCAACCGCCTTGTAGGGCTTGCAATACGCCGCGTTCAATGGCAATTTGGGAAGCTACATCTGCATGATTCAGTTGCCCAACAATTGCTTGAGTTGCTGCGTCGTTTTGACGAATTTGTAAACCCAAAACACCTTGAGCCGGAGCGGGTACAAATTCAGTAGGGTCGAGTACAAGCGTGTGTAGGTCTTTAAGGTCTAGCGCCAAGCGGCTTACGCCTGCGTTGGCGAGTAAGATAGCGTCGTAGGCGCCACTGCGCAATTTGTCTATGCGCGTAGGTACATTGCCACGCAATTCTTCTATTTGAAGATCGGGTCTGAGTGCTTTAATGATTGATTTTCTGCGCGCTGATGAGGTGCCGATAATAGCGCCTTGTTTGAGCCCCCATTTTTGCGCTGGGTCTTGGGCAGTTGTGCGCATGAGCAAGAGCTCTGATGGATCTTCGCGGTAAGAAACGGCGCCAATACAAAGACCTTCTGGTTGGGTGGTTTCGAGGTCTTTGTGCGAATGTACGGCGAGGTCGATCTCGTTGTTGAGTAAGGCGGCTTCTATTTCTTTGGTAAAAAAGCCCTTGCCTTCTAGTTTGTCAAAGCTGAGGTCTTGGATGCGATCGCCCTGTGTAACGATAATTTGTAGTTGTACCTCACAACCGAGGTTTTCTAATTTCGCTTTCACAAAATGGGCTTGCCATAAGGCGAGGTCGCTGCCGCGTGTGCCAATGCGGATGAGCGGTTTAGTCTGCATGGTTGAGTATGATTTCTTTGGCCAATTTCATGGGGCCACTGATGTATTTTTTCTCGAGGTAGCTTACTACTTTGTCGAGCACTTCTTTGGCTTGAGGATCTAAGTTTTCGAGGTCTTCTTTGAAGATTTCGGCATAGGCGGTGGCGCGCAATTCCTTTACTTGAGCGGGCACCTCGCGCATAGCGATTTCCACCTTGCGTTCGCGCAACAAATGCTGAAATTCATAGCGTGCATTGGCGATGATTTCTTCTACCTGCTGTAGTTCTTTGGAGCGCTCTTTGACGTTTTCATTGGAAATGCGCTGTAGGTATTCAATTGAAAGGTATTTGACCGCATAATTTGAGAGAATTGTTTGGTCGAGGTCTTGTGGAATGGCGAGGTCAATGATGATTTTTTCTTGTGTTTCACCGTTGACAAGGCTTTTGTATAGCGGTGGATCGATGATAACGCCTTCAGCAGCTGTACAAGTAATGAGCACATCGAAACCGAGCTGGTAAGAAGAGAGTTCGTCTAGGGAATAGGCATTTCCACGGATTTCAGTTGCTAGCTTTTGGCTATTTTCCAAAGAGCGGTTAAATACCTGAAAATTCTTGAAGCCATGTTTTTTTAGAAAGCGAGCCATTGTGGTGTTGGTAACACCAGCCCCGACAATTAAGATACGCGCTTCTAAAGGAATATTGAGTTGTTTGAGATATTGGTAAGCTAAAGAAACAACTGAAACAGGTTTCGTGGAGATGCTGGTCTCGGTGTAGACTTGTTTGGCGGTTTCGATTACTTTTTTCATGAGCAAACGAAGGAGGTCGCCGCTTAGGCCAAGCGCACGGCAGTGTTCGTAGGCCAAGCGCACTTGGGTGATGATTTCGCGCTCACCGATGATCATAGAGTCGATAGATGAAGCCACAGAAAGCGCATGCTGTACGGCTGAACTTCCGGAAAACACCTCAGCTTTGCGCACGAAGTCTTCTAATTGAATTGGAACAAGTTTCGGGTAAAGTGTTTGTAACAAGCGCGTTAGAAAAGGGGTGTCGAGGTCTTGATCATTGACAAAAGTGATTTCTACGCGGTTACAGGTGGTTAAGAACATGAGTTCTTTGAGCCCAAGTGCTTCTTTTAGCTCTTGAAGCTGAGCAATTTGCGCTTCTTTTTCGATGTGCAACAACCCAATTTTACTGACATCGAGATGACGGTGCGTAAAGGCGATAATATGGAGCTGTTGCAACAAGGCGCGTTTCTTTGACGCAAAGCTAAGTGTTACAACAGCGGCAATTGTCATTCTAATGTCATTATTGCTAATTTAGAATGGGTTCAAATAGCCATTTTAAGTTAACTTTGAATCATGCGAAAAGCCTTTAAAGCCCTACTTTTTGACCTAGGTGGCGTCCTCATCGATATCAACTACCAAGCAACGCAACGAGCATTTGAGAATTTAGGCGTAAGTGACTTCAATGAGCGCTATACGCAGTTAGCTCAAAATGAGCTTTTTGATCGTTTTGAATGCGGTGAAGTTTCACCTCAACACTTCGTCAATTTATTGTTGCCTTTTGCGCAGCCCGGCACTTCTCCTAATCAAGTGGTAGCGGCCTGGAACGCCATGATCGGGGTTTTTCCACAAAGAAAATTGGAGTTACTAACCCATTTGAAAAACCAACAACAAGCCCTCTATTTATTGAGCAACACCAATGCCTTGCATATGGTAGAGGTCGCAAAATCACTTCAAAAGGTTTCGGATTCGGGCTTAAACTCCTTTTTTGAGAAGGTCTTTTTATCGCACGAAATTGGCAAGCGCAAACCGCATCCGGAAACCTTTATTTGGGTTTGTCAACAGATGGGCTTTGAACCCGCGGATGTGCTTTTTATCGACGATAGTCCGCAGCACATTGAAGGCGCAATGAAGGCAGGCTTACAAGTGCACTACTATCAAGACGCAGCTGAGTTTTACGCGCTTTTTTCCTGACAAAGTTCTACGAGCAAACCATTTGTCGCTTTGGGATGTAAAAATGCGATGCGTTTGTTGTCGGCGCCGTCTTTAGGGCTCTGATGGATCAATTGAAATCCGGCTTTTTGCAGCCGCTCTAGCTCTGCTTCGATATCTTCTACCTCGAAGGCCACATGATGAAAGCCAGGGCCATTTTTAGCCACAAACTTGGCAATGGGAGAGTCTGGTTTATTGGCTTCTAACAATTCAATTTTGGATTCGCCAACCTGAAAAAATGCGGTTTTGACACCTTCAGATGCAACAGCTTCTTGTTTATAACAGGAGGTATTGAGTAACGCTTCGTAGAGTGGAATAGCTGTTTCTAGACTTTCTACGGCAATACCAAGGTGTTCAATGCGCTTCATTTAGTTTTCAATTTTGATGAATTTTTCTGACTTGTTGTCGTAATTGATAAAGTACACACCACTTACAATGTTTTTACAGTCTACCGAAGAACCAAATCCGGTTTTGAGCAGATTGCCATAAGCATCATAGATTTCATATTTGGTTTTGACGACTTGATTTTTGGCTTTAAAAGTTAGTGTTGAATGCACCTTTGTTGGGCTAAACGAAACTGCCGCAATTGTAGATGTAAAGCTTGTGCTCTTTGAAAATCTCGGCTTTCCTGAGCTATCGGTTTGGCTAATTCTAACTGTATTTTTACCCGAATGTGGCGTCAGCTGAAACTGATAATTGTTGGGCCCCTTGGTTCCTTTTCCTTTGACTTGACCAACCTCGACCCAACGCCCCCATTTGAATTGTTCAATGCTGAAATCGAGAACGGCATGTTCGCCAGTGGTAGTCCAGGTGAGGCTACCATCTTTTTGAGCGCTGATTTGCGTGCATTCAAAAGTGCTTTTTGGCAATAATATACTCGGGTTTAAAAAACGGGGCTCGCAACCTGCGGCGTGTTCGAGTACCACAAAAACTTCATCTCCCTTCTTCAAATGAAACAAGTGAAAGTCAATTTCAAAATGGGAAGTTTGAATGACGGCGGGTAGAATTTCGCCATTGACCAATACTTTACTGATGCAGAAGCCAAAACCGTCGGCCATTGGTGGGTTATTGACGATCAAGTTCTTTTCTTGGTAGGTGCCTTCGAGTGAAAGCAACTGCACTTGGGCTAAAAGCGCGGAAATATGAAAAACGAAGAGTAAAAAAAGTATCCGAAAGCGCATAAAGAAGCTTTTTATACAAATATAACATGAATCAAGTGCTTTCGATTAATTTTGTGTCATGCTGAACTCAAACTATGACTTTATCAAAGCGCTACACCTTATATTTATGGTGAGTTGGTTTGCAGGCTTGTTTTATATGGTGCGCTTGTTCATTTATTTTAGAGAAGCTACTGATAAAGCTGAACCTGAAAAAGAAATACTTCAAAAACAGTTTGTCATCATGATGCAACGTTTGTGGTGGATCATCACTACTCCGGCTATGGTACTTACTGTGGTTTTTGGTGTTTGGATGCTCGCCTTGAATCCGACGTATTTACTGCACGCACCTTGGATGCACCTCAAACTCGGTTTCGTGGTTTTGCTTTTGATTTATCATTTTTACTCTCAGAGATTGTTGCGCAATTGTGAAAACAATCTATTGCTTTGGAGTTCAGGACAATTGCGTATATGGAATGAAGTCGCCACCTTGTTTTTAGTGAGCATCATCTTTATTGTTGTTCTAAAAGGTCAACTCAGTTGGATATCCGGAACAATTGGTTTTTTTGGCGTCGGTATTCTTTTGATGTTAGGCATCAAACTCTACAAAAAATTGCGCAAAACTCAAGCCTGAATTGTTCAAAAATTAAATTGTTTCTTTAGAAAGTTTGACTACCTTTGCAAAAATTTTTTCGCAAACACGCAAAAACACATTCTAATGCAGCAGGCAGGCAAGTTTTCTTCACTTTTGCAAATCTTCGTTTTCGCATTGTCATTCTTTGTATTTCAACCTTTTGCGCACGCATCAGAAGAAGAAAACTTCAACGTTGGCGAAATGATCATGCACCACATCAAAGATGCGCATGAGTGGCACATTGCAGGCCCAGAACACGGCGGAACCAGCATTTATCTCCCAATTATCCTTCTCGACAACGGTTTAATAACGTTTAGTTCAAAACATTTTTACCACGGCAAAGAAGTAGAAGTACTTGGTAAAGACAGCGTTACCTATCATTACATGGAAGGTGTTGGCCCTGCAGAAGGTTATGCACTATACCACGAAGAAATCTACAAACTCAACAACAATGGCGAACTCCATTTTGTTGGCGACCATCCACACAATGCAAGTCCTACAGATTTATCTGTAACCAAAAACGTTGCTTCCTTGCTATTTGGTTCTTTGCTCATTTTACTCATTATGTTTGCTGTGGCGCGTTTTTACCGCAAAAATGGCGCAGTTGCACCTAAAGGCATCGCCAAGTTTTTGGAGCCAATTATTGTTATGGTCCGCGACGACATCGCTAAAGCCAACATCGACAAACACAAATACCACAAATACGTTCCCTATTTATTGACCATCTTCTTTTTTATCTGGATCAACAACATGTTAGGTCTTATTCCGATAATTCCTGGTGGAGCTAACCTTACCGGTAACATCACCATTACCCTTTTCTTGGCCTTTTGCACACTTTTGGTTACTGTATTCTCAGGTAACAAGAACTACTGGGGTCACATTTTCTGGATGCCAGGCATTCCAGTTCCCATGAAAATCTTCATGATTCCAATTGAATTAATTGGGATCCTCACCAAGCCGTTTGCACTCATGATTCGTTTATTTGCGAACATCACGGCTGGGCACATTATCGTTTTAGCTTTGATTTCTATCATCTTTATCAACAAAAATATCGCTTGGGCAGGTTTGTCTGTGCCGATGGCTTTGTTTATCTCGGTGCTTGAAATCCTCGTGGCTTTCTTACAAGGCTTCCTCTTTGCAATGCTATCTGCATTGTTTATTGGGGCGGCTGTTGAAGAAGCTCACCATTAATTAGTAACCTTTTAAATTATATACAATGACAGGAATGTTTGGTAGTATTGCAGCAATCGGAGCTGGTTTGGCAGTTTTAGGCGCAGGTCTTGGAATCGGTCGTATCGGTGGTTCTGCAGTAGAAGGTATTGCGCGCAACCCAGAAGCAGCTGGTAAAATTCAAACAGCGATGATCATCGCAGCGGCACTTATCG
>JACCDV011249541.1_pt1 | contig 10944 bp, 5 predicted proteins | sample 7446131 | NCBI WGS metagenome assembly JACCDV01 (sample SAMN15323448, study PRJNA562643) | freshwater metagenome | isolation source: river surface water | place: USA:Blue River Watershed | collected 2017-08-17
CCCAAACCCCAACCCCAACCCCATATATTCATGATATTATATCAAAGAGGTTTATTGAATAATATGGAATGGTCAACTTTATGAACATCAATGCTGGCAGTTTTATCCGTGGACGTGTTCATGCTTTTCCTCGACTTTCTCACCACCCTTTTCTTATATTTCTTACTCTTCCTCATCATCGTATTATCCACCTTGTCCTTCAGGGAATCCACCCTGTCCTCCCATTCCTGGAAATCCTCCTGGGAACCCTCCTTGTCCTCCCATTCCAGGGAACCCGCCTTGTCCAAAGTCTAAGTTAATAGATCGATTACTTTGCATTTGAGATGGGTCAAAACCACCTAGTCCCTTATTTCCCTCTTCAGGTTCTTCATCCTAGTCGACCCACTTGGACCAATCGACTTGAATATATTGATTTTTATCCTTGCTCTTGAGCAATCTTGGCCAGAATGGTTTATCTTGGTTCTTCTTTTCGATCACAAAAAGCAAATGGAAACCAGTTTTATTCCACTTGGAGCTTTCTTTGTCAACTTAGTCATAGAATTCGAAGGCGAAAGAATATTTTTGCTTATCACTAATTCCATCAAATGTGAGAGTTGTTTATGAAAGCTCAATCTTCTCATCGGCGATGTCTCTGAGCTGAACCTACAGGTAAACCTTGTCTTTCCTCTGGGCCCACTTGGTGATTGGATGTCTGCATAACATGAAAGATACAGCATGATGGTGTTGAAGTAAGATATTAATTATAAATATTAATTAATCAATAAGTTAATCAACTCGAACATTTACAGAAATAAATATATTTACTTTGGCAACAACTTTATCCCTTAAATCAATATATTATCAATGCTTTCTTATTAGCTTAGGCCTGTAATTTAAATTAAAGCTAAATATAACTTATATTCCACAGAGAATGGACGATCCCTCAGAAAACATAGATAACGAAGAAGGGTAAGAAATCGAGCAGCCAATCGAAAACGAATAGAATGTGAATTTGGACTCAGAGGACGAGGATTAGTTCCCATAGTTCGGAAATGATGAGAATAAGAAATTGTTTGAATTGGTAACTTTCTCAATTATTGTAGATTCGCCAAAAGAAACGGCATATAAAGAAAGTGAACAAAGAGTTTGTTAAGGATTATGAGCGTAGAAAAATATTAGAGGAGCATCTTAAAAATGTTGATCAAGAACTACTCAACACCAAGTCACTCATTGACTCCAAAAACAAAGAAACATAAACCTAAAACCATCTCTGGCAGGTGACTGAGAGGCAAAGCGGCAGACTGGAAAACGAAATAAAGAAGTTTAACAAAGTTATTGTGGATCATGAAGAACGACTCAACGACATCCAGGTGAGGATATTCAGAGTGAATGAGAAAGTGGAGCAAATTAAGCTTGAACTGAACTGGAACCAGGAGTAATTGTAGCAGTGGGCAATAACTGGCAAGCAGAAAGAGGAAGACCATGTGACCCTTCAAAAATACAGAAAGGAAGATGATACGAAGATTAGATAGCTCAACCTACAAATAGAAAAGCTGACCATCGAGGTTGGCAGGAAGCAGCAGGAGTTAGAAAAATAGATTACCTCTACTCAAGCTTCACAAATAGAGTTGGATAAAACCGCTTAGGAGTTCAAAAAGGAGCATGACTAAAGACATAAGCTTTTCTAAAAGTGGCAGGATGTGACCAAGACCATCGCACGGAGAGACGAGGACATCCTCAGGATTGGAGAGTAAGTGGGCGAGGTGCTGGACATAATAAACAACAATAAGGAGATCTTAGATGAGAAGAAGAAGCAGCTGGATGACCAGAAGAGATTGAACAAGGAACAATAGGCGAAGAACGTCCTTGGCTTTAGGGATATTAGCTAGAAAAAAAATCAGAATAAATAGCTCGAATTGTCAACCATTTCCAACCTTAGAGCAGAAGTCGAAATTCTAAAGAACCAACTTTCCTCATTCTCCACTTAGTGGGCCAATAAAAGAAACTTAGTGAGCATAAAAAATCAAGAATTACTCCAAAAGAAACAAAGACTACAAAGTGAATAAGCTAAATTCAAAGCTTACGAAATCAAACTTAGAAATGAACTGAAGCTTGCAGAGAAGTTTGAAAACGCCAAAGCCATTGCTGAATAAACTTATAAAGATAGATAGACTGAGAAGAAAAAAGTTGAACAGCAAATTGCCCTCCAGAAATAGATTTCAGTGAGAAATACTCAGCAACTCTTCAAGCTTCGTTAGTAAGAAGCATCCTTATATGGATAGATCCAAGGAATAATGGCTGCATGCAGGAATCTACAATCCCACATAAACAAGCTCAATCAATAGTTCCAGAAACAACAAGAACTACTTTACAATGCTTAGTATCAAATTCAACTCATGGAGAGGAAAGTTGCTAGAGCAAAGGGTGAAAGAACTTTATAGTAGAAGAAAGACTTGCAAAAGGATATTTAGTAGGCAAGTAAAAAGAATAAGGATGTCAAATAACAGTATAAGATTTTGAATGAAAGTGTGAAGAAACTTAAAGACGATGAAAGGGCAGTCTAGAATAAGCTTAATGATATAAAAGCTGCATAGAAAAAGCTCAACTCTCAAATCTAAGAACTTTCCCTATAAAACGACATGACTATCCAAGACCTCAGTAAGGTCACAAAGAAGAAAGAGTAAGTCCTTGTCCAGCATGACATAATGAAACTTGAAATTAAGAAAATAAAGTAGAACCTCAACAGGGCCACAGATCATGTGTATGGTCTATAGAACAAGAAGAATCAGCTGTAAATGAGCATGCAGGAGAGATAAAAGGAAATCATGGTCCATCGTGATGTCCTCCTAGCTGAGCAGAAGGCCATTGAAGATGAAAGGCATAGGATAGCGATTGAGCTTGCTGAAAGAAAGAACAAGGTCAAGAATTTAAGAATCAAATATTAGTCTTTGGTTCAAAAGGCTCGTAACATATTTGCTATTTAGATGGCTCTTAAGACGGAGAGGCAGAGCATTCTCAGGCTTATTATGTAATAAAAGCTTCACAGGAAAGAGAAGAACTTCAAAGAAAGGGAGATTAACTTAGTGGCAAAATCAATGAGGCATAGAAAAAACTCAAAGGTCTTCAAAATACTCTATTGTCTCTTACAAATACAAACATAAATTTGGCAGCTAAGATTGGCCAGAAAGGGGTTTCAAAGACAGAATTAGCTCAAAAGTAAGCTTTAGAGGAGCAGTGTAATGCTGCGAGCTAGAATCTCTTCAAGAAAAAGAATTAGCTGAAAAAGCTATAGCAGTAATATGAACAAGACGCAAAGAGATTAACCTAAACACTGAACAGAGTATGGATTGTTTTATGTAGAAACAAACTTTGGAAGAAAGAAAGGGCAAGCTTGAACAAGTTATCTTCAAACAAGCTCAAGACCTCAACTAGCTTGAGGAAAAGAAACTAAGGGCTGAGAAATCATTGAACTTGATGCAAGCCAACTGGAATAAAAAGAAAATCGAAGTCAACGATAACAATCCTCACCTTGTCCAGCTGTAGTACGACATTGAAGTCGACAAAAATAAGACATTAATCTCATCTCTCAAGTACTTGTCTCATAAGTTAGAAACTTAGGAGAAGACTTGCCTGACTTAGGACCTTTGATCGATGACTTCTTAAAGTAAAACAATATTGATCTGCCAAGCAAGGCACCAAGCTCAGTGGACATGCTCTCATCAAAGGGGTCAGTTTCAGTAAAGTCAGGAGGGTCTGCTATTTCGAGATCATCCAGAATGTCCAAGAAGTGATTGATTTGATTTGTGACTTGATTAATAAAAATATTATGATGAGTGATAAATTTAAGGGGAGATAAATTTATAATTTTTATCAGAGCCTGATGAATCAAGAAGAAATTCATTCGTTTAACCATATAAATATAAAGATAGCAAATGTTAAGCAAAGTCCCCACTTGGCGCCCTTCAATAGTCACCTCGTTAGATCAACCTCAAGAAAGTTCAATTCAGTTAATCTCACTCTTAACCCGACTCTTTCCTCAAATAAAAGCGAATCGGAGTATAGTGAGAGCAGGAAAAAGCAAAGCTAAACGATTGAGGTCAATCGAGAGCATGAGATATACTTCAATAGAACCAAAAAATACAACTATATGAAGAATATTATCGACAAATACTTTGAAGAAAGTAAAAAATAAAAACCCCTCAAATCTATCATCAACCCAGAAAAATCGATAAGTAAAAACCTAAGAACATTAATTCCTAAAATTATGAAACCCAAAGAAGAGCGGCAGACATAAAGCCATAAGTAAAGTGAGTAAAAGATAAAGAATAGGCAGTTACTTTTGAGCAAGAGAAAGAATAAGACTAGTCTTCTTAAGAAATAGTAGGAATAAGAATTAAGCAGTTCAATATAAAACAGCAAGAACACACAAGTAGAAGGATAAAAATAGTAGCCCATGTTCAAATAGCTTTCTTTTTCATCATCCAAAGCCATCAACCTCCCTCCTATCGACTAAATGTTCGAAGATAAAGACTAAGATTTGCATGATTTCCAATATGAGAGCATTTCAACAATCAATGATACATCAATCATGGATCAACTCAAATAAAATAGGATTCTCCTTCTTGACAACTAAATTTATATCATAGAAATGGCATTAATAAATAACAAATTTCATCATAAAATTAAAACCTTCAAAGAAAAAGGACAGTAGATTTTAAAGAGATAGCTAAGAGCAATCAACATGGGAGTGTAATCTGTTTGGATATAATATCGCTATGATCCAAGATCCTTAGTCTGTGCTCCTAATAAATCACTCAAAGAGCTACTGTTTAAGGTTAGAAAGGTTGATAATTAGTCCAAATTCTTAGCCTTAAAACCCAAATCTTATTACAAGCGACTTATCACGAATGACTGTGAGGAGTTGATACGTCTAATAAGATAGTTTTGTTAGTTTATGAAGAAGTTTTAAGGTAAGATCTTGAATAATAAAATAAACACAGGAAACCTTTACTTGACTAAAAATGAAAGCTTACGATTAGGTGAGTGGGGTTTTGCTTCGTTTAAGTAAACCCATTTGATCCAAAATAGGGAGTTTCAAAATAGAATCGAACCAATAGTAAAGAGCCAAAAAGAGTGGTTCGTCGCACCTTAATACTTAGCCCCTTAAATACTGAAGGCAATCGTATTTGGATAGGACTCAGACTTAATGTCTTTTGGCTGTGCGCCTGATATATGGTATAATTTTTATTACTTAGGTCATTAGGAATCGCCTTATTGGAAATATTGACTGTGATTCCTGTATGGATCCCTCAGAAATGCACAATATTCGGGAAGACAAATCAGGCAAGGCAGGGTCTGCTGGCAATAGGAGACCGCGATATTAAAAAGCTAATAAAGCGGCAATAAAAGCTTGCCTATTTAGTCAATAAGCAATTTGAATAGGAATATGTATAGGACCATTTCAACACAAAAATAATGACTATAATATAAAAGTGCCTACAGTTTGTGCCCGAATAGCGGCCAACCTACGATCACATAATCTAGCTCCTAAAATGATATATTTATCATATTAATATGAAGACAGCTTTTAGGAAAAATCTTATAACATAGGAATATGTGGCAATAAATAAAAATTATTATTATTGCGAATTGGCTCTAATAGAATGGATGGCGGCTTTAATACAAAAAAACCAATATTGCTGCTCTTTAGTGCTATAAAATTGCTTTCTTATTTCTTCATTAATTTTATATTTATTAATGCTCAGTTACCACCATAAAAAATAAAATATATGTAGCACTTCTAGGATAAGCTGTGGGTGATAAAATGGCAATATTTTAAACGTATTTGGAGTTGAAGATTATTCGGCAAAATAAACTTAATAAAATGGTTTGAGATTAGTTGTTAAGATATAGTTTAAAGATTACCTCATTCGTTAATGATTTTTGATTGATGAATATACTATAAATTAATAGCTTATTTAAATCTCATTTAACAATAATATTATAATCCTTAATCATATTGCCACCCATACATCAATCTCGCCATCTATCTCTCCCACCTTTGTTAACAGATGGGCAATACTGGTACCTACCCAATTCTAAGGGTATGGGAGCCAAACAACAATTTCTTAGAACTTTCCATCAACAAAGTATGAAACGGCATTACTTGGTGAAAAGGATCAACAATTTTCTGATATGAGTGTTTAGTGGTCTGAATTGTTAGTGCGAGAAGGTGTAGGGGTATTACGAGATGTATGGGCCCTTAAATGGTTATAGTTGGCATATTCTTTAATATAATAATTTTTAAAACACAACCAAATGAACTTTTACACAGTGCTGCCAAATGGGTACGCCAGCATCTTCGCACAGCCTCCTGTCGCCCTATCTCAGCCAAGAACCAACAATTCGTTGATTTTGAATGGTATTTAATGAACTTAACTTAGCCCTTTCCTTTGCCCTAAAAAAAAGCATATGGAAATATACAACGGCCTTTTAATAATAGGAGAACCAAAAATTATCATGTATTTCTTAGAGTAAGGCAAAAGAGCCCTAGAAAACAACATAAATTATCGATTGTAAAAAGAAGAAAGATTAACCTTCTAATGTTCAAATCTAACAAAAAGTAGATTCTAAAAATATGTCTTTAAAGGTTAATGTTTAGCCAGAAACCACTATAAAACCCAAATAAAACTGTATTCTCAATACCGTCATTGATTAACCCACTCCCTAAGCAAAATTAACATAAGCCCCCGTTAAAGAAAGCATTTCTAACAAAATGCCAAAAAACAATAATAAAAACAAAAGATAGTCAAAAGCTGCTAATTTCCCCAACATTTCATTAATAGAGACGGCTAGCCTGCCTACTGCTGCTTTTACTTGTCAACAACTTAAGAAAAAGAAATAAAGCCTTTTAAGAAGACAGGTAAGCGAATGGACTTAAAAGAATCAGAATAGAAGAGACAAACGCGAGATAAGAATGTTAAACTGCTGACCAATCAATCGTTTCTGATATTTATCCCCATCTTCATAATACAATAAATTCTCATCAGTCCTACTATAGAAAATAACAATGATCAACTATCCATTAATATTCAAGATAGCCTCAGCTCTAGGTAATAAAACTACTATAGTTTGATGATAGAAAAAGTCATTAATTTTGATTTACAATATACAGCCCTAAATATTATATATTATTAACTAATCAATATTTATAGACCATGCAAAGTCTTAAAACAATCAATTAACAAATGAATCAGCTAATTTTTGAAAGCTATCATCCATACTTTATTTTGGGCCATCCTTCCACTTTTTTGAATGTTTTATAAAACCCCTTTTTATTTTGTTGAATTACATAAGCTGGAAATAGTATAGGGTAGTTGATAAATACCAAGAGGGTAATAAACAATCAAAAAATGTTGAGGATGAAAGGCTCACCCACAATCACTACTAAATTCTTCATAAACTCATCATAGCTTTCAATCAGCTCGTTCCGTCTATATGGAATTAACTTTCCAATCCTCTTCTCATTCTTGAGCCGCAATAAAATCTAGTGACTTTGGCTCATGTAATTCTGGATAAGCTCGCAAAACTTACCCATTGTTATGAGGTTCTTGAAAAAGATGATGGAATGGGGAAGGGTGATGTCGATTTATGCTTCAGGGATATTCCCAAAATAGTCACAAAGTTCAATCAGATAATCCTTGAATATACTCTTTTAATCGCGCTTGACGTAGTTGAGATAGTGCTCAATTACTATCTTGAATACTCGAATAAACTGCTGATCACTGCATATTTAAAACTCCATTTCAACGGTGAGTATCTTTTATAGTTGAGTAATGCAATGCTAAGCCAGCTTGATATCGGTCAGAATATAGCCCACCCTATTCAATGCAGTAATCTTGACTTGGCACCTGTTGATGCCCTCATATAGATCAACAAGGCACTACCAATTATCATATATACTGTTCCTTTAGTAAATAGATAGCGCGTGGATGAAGAGTTAATAACTTTATACATCTTTGCCCTGCATTAAATACATAATTCCTAGCTTATATAGAATGTGTGCGTACTATGGAAGATTTTGGTAAGAGTTGATCTATAAGATATTCTTAGCCTTCTTATAGTTTAGGATGGACTCTTCAAAGCGATAGCATTTCTTGAGGCACTCACCAAGTTGATAATAATTATTAGAAATTTTTATATGTTTGTTGTTGTCACCACAGCATTGTATCATATTGCTCAGAGATTCTTTATTTATGCTTATTGCTTGCTATTCCTATACTATCTATAGGAAGTACAGTGATTGAAGTTCGTATATATCTGAGATAAAGGGATGGTTTTTGCCATAGTAGCTTTGGATTGTTTACTTTAGCTTATTTGCAAGCATCATTATATAGTCTGCTTTAGATCCGTTCTTAATTTACCATTTTATCTAAGCCATGGCCTTCTATAGAGTAAAGTAGTTCAAATTCGTCATTTTTTAATACTCAGTTGTAACTACAGCATCATATATGTTGAGATGCTGATACCTTCGATCGTTGGGTTTGATGTTGAATGATAATAGATATACAAGTTTGCTTCGGAAGTAAGGATAAACATTAAGAAATGCTGGCAAACTGTGATCATCTAAATCAAAAGCAGTAACTATTTTGTTGAAGAGCACTTAGTTGTGTGCAACATCATATTCTTCCTCTATTTATCTTAGGAAGGACGGGAGAATATTTGCTGGCTTTATCCTTGTGTGAAATCGTATGCCCTATACAAATGTGTCTGTTCGAAATATCTTTTATGTGCTTGAATAATGGGAAAATATTTCAATGCTTAAGTAGTGTGTTAATCCTAACAATAAGTATCCTTTATTGATTTATGTTTGGTCGATTGAGAGATTGAAGTATACTTGAGAGTGCAGACATATTACCTTCCAAAGCTGTATTGAAGACTACTATGCTCCTAGTAAGATATTAAGTAGTTATTTACCAGTTGTCTAGGATATTTCTTTAGTATAATGGCGCCCAAGGTTTTATTGTAATTTCTTATTAAAGATAAGCTTAAACATTCTCAAGGCAGCATCCGTCTTAATAATGCCTTGAATGTAAGACTGAGTGATTTTGTTGTAGAGGTGGGAAAGGTACTTGACATTGATTCCAAAGCAATGGAGTATCCGTGACATTTCTGATGGAGAAACAGGGTATATTTCTAATTTATTCATTTGGTCAGCCAACTCTGTAATCCTCCCCTGCAAAAATAGGGATATTTTGTTAATCTGGTCCTAGTTCTCCTTCTTGCTTCCCATGTGCACATATTGCTAGCTCTCCCCCTCAGGATAAATCATTACAAAGGATTATTTTCTTATCACTAAGCAATTCTATAGCTAGGCAAGATAGTTCCGAGCATTCATGATAATAAATTTATCTTTACGTCCGTTTTTGGGTACAAATTTAATATTCCTCTCGTCCTAAAAGACCTCAAATGCTATTTTGGTGATTGATGCTAATTTATCAAACATTTTCGAGGTATTTTGGCCCTCTTCCTTTTGATTTTATTATTGCTAAGGCATTATTTTGGATGTCACGAAGCATGTATAACCTTTATATGTGATAACACAACTCATAGGTATATAGAAAGTATTAATCAGCTCTCTATCCTTTCCAATCGATTAATAAAGGAACTATAGATTTTTCAAGTTATTCATTGCCATTTTGGTGAGTGCTCCATCACAGATATAATTCTCATTCTTTATATTCTTTAACTCGATCAACCCCAATTAGATGTCAATATCATCTACCTAGTTATACCGTATCCAATTAGGCGTATCTTACTTGTTAAATCTAAACTTTATATCCTTATGCTTTTAGAGCTCCCTTAACTTTTATAATTTATCTTCAATCAAAATCACCACCTGCTCTTTACTGTACTACAAAAACCTATTGAACTTGCTCGTTACTTAGTGAAGCTAGTTGATCCTTGTGAGATTGTTTGGGTTTTTGATTATACTGTCAAGGTAGGGACGAAAATAGTTTTTGAAATTGTAATGTTGTATATTGGATTGAAGAAAATTATTATTGTTAGAAAAGTACATGCTCCGATCCTTTATCTTAGAGCTCTCGAAATTCATAGTATTTGATTACCCATTTGATCCCTATTTGTTGGAAGCATACATTCCATGAATTTATGGAGGATTGTTGCTGATGGGATTGATAGCACTACTATAATTGTTATGTTTGAGCTATGTCGAGCTGGCATTAACTGCTTTGGCTGTGTACTATTGAGGGTGTAGACTGATAGATGCAGTCCTCTAAAGTGTGTTGTTACGGCTGCGGTTATTAAACTCTTCAAACTTCTCGACCCACATCTTGAGAAGATCGTTATTGGTAAATTTGATACTCCATGACTTTTAAACTTTTCTTTGCTTTTAGTGCACCACAAACTGAATGATCATCTTCGAGCTCTCCTACTTATCGATTACTTTCCTTATCTGCGAGAGGGGCACAATCATCTTGGCGTTTTTGGAGATATATTCGCGAGTGAAAGGGAAGTGTATGTTGGGTTGGCTGAGATATGATATGAAATGATTTTCGAGCATGAGCAGCAATCTCTTGTTCATGGAAAAACCCTTCTAGGACTACTTTTATACAATGCTGTAGAATACATTTTCGCCATTATCGAGGCGGTTGCTATGGAGAATATCCATCTTATGTGTTAGTCCGATATTATTATAACCAACGCCTAACATAATTATATTCCATCAATATCGTCACTTTAAACAACCAGCTTCAATTTATTCATCTATTTTATTACTTATTTCTTATTATATGACATCAAGTAACATATCGCTCATAGTCGACCTCTTCCAAACTCCATCTAAACAGCTCAAAAAACATATTTAAAAGCTTGTCTTAGAGTCTTTTACAACTATTGGGGAGTAATAATCTTTAAAGAAGATAAAATAATGGTAAGCTCTATCAG
>JACCDV010487435.1_pt1 | contig 10941 bp, 16 predicted proteins | sample 7446131 | NCBI WGS metagenome assembly JACCDV01 (sample SAMN15323448, study PRJNA562643) | freshwater metagenome | isolation source: river surface water | place: USA:Blue River Watershed | collected 2017-08-17
AGTACAGGTAGCAGTTGCCGGGTTCAGTCAAGGTGACATTGAAATCACTGTCAAGGATGGTGAACTGATCATCACTGGTGAAAAATCTGAATCATTGCCAGAAGGTCATGTAGTAAGACATCATGGTATCAGTGCTCGTAAGTTTATTCGCACATTTAGTTTGGGCGATTATGTTGAAGTCCGAACAGCTATTGCCAAGGATGGTATTCTAACTGTGAAGTTAGAGCGTGTTGTACCTGAGTCGGCCAAGCCAAAGACCATTGCAATCACGTACGAAAACTAATATAATGTAGTAAATACAGTGGAGGGCACATGCTCTCCACACCACAACAAAGGATCAAAGATGGCCAATGCAGATACAATTACAAAAACAAAAATAGAATTAAAAGAACCACCAATGTTCAAGGTCATTTATCTCAATGACAATCAAACATCAATGGAATTCGTAATTGAAAGTCTGATAGAGTTTTTTAATTATAATACAGAAACCGCAGTGCAAATCACTGAAGATATTCATCATGCAGGATCAGCAGTGGTAGCTGTGTTACCATATGAAGTTGCTGAACAAAAAGGTATTGAAGTTACTGTCAGTGCTAGAAGTCAAAGTTATCCGTTGCAGATCAAACTAGAACCAGAAGAAGCTTAAAAGTCAACAGTTATACGTTTGGGATAGTACGCAGATTGCTTCCATGGAGTATCTCCACGTCCTCGGCAGTTGTTGACATATCGCACACCGTTGATGGTTTGATCCACAGATCTATGATAGTGACCAAAGCACCAAACTTTTATCTTGTGTTCAGTGTCTTCCTTTAGGGCCAAGTGCGTGTGTCGATTGCCCATGCAATTGAATCTCCAGGTATCCACCAGGTCAGGATCATGTTTGATCAACACAGGAGTTGGCACAGTATGAGTGATCATTGCAATGGCACGAACGTCTTGATGTGTTTGCAGTTTTTTTACTGAGTTTATCATGTATGCTGCATCGTTGAATGCAATACCGCCGATACCAGCAGCTTGATCTTCCAGTAGATTGTTTTTATCGCTGTACCAAGCTAAACTTTGATCATAGTCTAAACTGTCATCAAAGTCGTAACTCCACCAATTGTTGGTGGCCAACAATGCCACACCGTTTATGATAACAACATTGTCTTGCATGTATACAACGTTTTTAATCTTGTTGAGCATGCGATTGAGTTCTTGATAACTAGATCCTAAATCGTTGAGTTGATATTTGTGTTCGTCGTTGCCGTCTATGTAAAAAACACCCTGATAGCATTGGCCCAAATGAGTCAAAGTATCGTAGACCAGTTCGGGATCTTGAGCAACATCACCAGCAACCACACAATATGGGCTGGTAGGTTGTCCGGTCCAATCAAAGTCGGGCCAAGTTTCAATGTGTAGGTCAGAAATTAAATCAAAGTGCATTTGCATGATACATATTTAAAAGGAAATTGAGAATGAACATAATTATTGAGCCAGAAAAATTACCAGAACTGCAATCAAAATACACATTGCTAGAACTGGACACTGTTAGAATTTTACCTGAAAACAAAACTGTCACTGCTTATTGCGTGATAGAACATATTCCTATCCCTGATTTACCACAGTTAGAAAGTATGAAAAATTTGCATCAAAATCTCATTGCGAACTATCGTAAGCGTGATTGGAATTATTGTACTCAAGCATTGGAACATCTCATGGGGTTTTGGGGTGGAGAAGCCGACAGTTTCTATCAAGATTTAAATCGACGAATTGCTAAGTACATAGAACAAGACCCAGGAGAATTGTTTGATGGCATTATTGAAAAGCATACTGCTCAGTAGTTTGATATTATTAACAGCTTGTGCTGTTAAATTTGATCCGGTAGAACACAGCCGCATGGTTGATGTTCGTCACAGAGTGTATCAAGCACAGACTGAGCAACATTGTACTGATCCCAAGATGGCCAAATATCAAGCAGAGAGTTTAGACAGTGATGCCACATGGTTGTTGTTTTATACTCAATACATACCCAACAACGAATCCGCAGAAAAAATGGCAGTGGAATTAAAAAATACCACAGCTGATTTTGCCAAACGATATCAGGACACAGCAAAACCTCCTAGCAAGGTCTTTTGTGAGCTACGGTTGAAAAACATAGCCACACAAATAGAAATTATTCAGCGCACCAACGCTAGGAGACCAAGATGAGTTACGAAACACTGTACGGAATGTTGCCGGGTTATGCCGGCATTGCCAATTTGGCCGCAAGAGCACAAGAAATCAACCAAGCATTAGCTCAAGAGCAAATAGCTCCTGAAGAACATGCGGCATTGTTAGAGGACTTGGTTAGAACACAGGTGATTGTAGACGAAGCTCAGTATCACGAACAAAAATTGTTTGCCAATCAGTTGATTAAAGTGTTGGCCAGTTTGCCCATGCCTTCATAAACTACTCACAGAGTTTTTGCTCTAGATCCTATTAAATACTAATAGGAGCTAGAATGAAGAAAACAATAACAATATTTCTCGCTGTTTTTTCAGCAAATGCATGGACCACAGAACTGGTCCATTCTTTTCAATCTCCAGCATTTATACCAGGCAATGGGTTTTCAACTCATGTGCTGACCATTGAGCAATTAGAAGCCAATCGTCGCAAAGCCATTCGCGATGCTGAAAAATCTGAGCAAGACAAAGCCGAACGAGATGCAAAAAACACCAATCTGGCCAAATTTCTAGTCAACGTTGAAAGTCGTATCTACGCACAATTATCAAAACAATTAGCTGATGCCATGTTCAGCGATGGTGCTAATTCTGGAGAAATGGATTTTCAAGGCACCAACATCAGTTGGCTCAAGACCGGCACCGATGTTACATTGACTATTAGCGAAGCCGGCAAGGGAGTAACCACAGTCACAGTACCTATTGGGAGTTTTGCTTTCTAATGCATAGATGTTTGGTTCTCTTTCTCGCAGTGATGCTGTCAGGATGTGCTCAGATACATATGCATCTAGCACAAGAAGATCCTATACCTTTGACGCCCAGAGAAAACTTGTTGGCCAAATTGCCAGAACTAGATGGACCACCTATGACTGTAGCAGTGTATGGATTCAAAGATCTAACAGGGCAGAAAAAGTCCAGTCAAAATTTAGCTTTGTTTTCCAGTGCTGTGACACAAGGCAGTGAAGTATTTTTAATCAAGAGTTTGCAAGATAGTAAAAAATGGTTTCGAGTTGTCGAACGTGTGGGACTAGACAATTTGATCAAAGAACGTCAACTTATACGCAACCAGCGTGAAGTTTACGAGGGCAAAGACGCCAAGCCCTTAAAGCCACTCACAGTGGCCGGCGTGATACTGGAAGGAGGTATAATTGGGTATGATACCAACATACGCTCTGGAGGTAATGGTGCTAGATTTTTGGGCATCGGCGGCAGTCAGCAGTACCGTGTGGATGAAATTGTGATCAGTCTCAGAATGGTTTCAATATCGTCGGGCGAAGTGTTGTTGAATGTGGCTGTGTCAAAAACAATCTACAGCACCCAGCACAATGTCAGCGTGTTGAGATTTGTAGATCAAGGCACACGAAGCCTTGAACTTGAATCTGGCGCTGCATTAAATGAACCTACCACATACGCAGTTCGTGTTGCCATAGAACAGGCAGTGTACGAACTGATCGTTGAGGGGGAAAAGAAAGGACTCTGGAGATTCCGGAGCACAAACAAATGAAAAGAACTATTCTAATAGTCGCAATGATCATGGCCGGCATCACAGGAGCTTGGGCCAATGAAGTTTATATTGAACAGGTAGGTGACAGTTCAACTATAACTGTAACACAAGATGGCACTGGCAACAAAGTTGGTGATTCGGGCACAGGCAACGAAGCCTTTATCGGCGGCGGATCCAATACTGTCACAATTGACCAAGTTGGCAGTAACAATACTCTAGCTATGACTGTCAATGGTGCCAGTGCGTCAGTGGTTGTTGATGTCACCGGTAGTGGTAACGAAAGTACTATAAACTGTGGAACAACTCAGAGTGCAGGCTGTAGCTCAAGCACTATCAAACAAGTGATTGCCGGCGATGACAACGTTGTTACGCAGAACTTGGGCACAGGTGCCAATCACTACAGTGAAATTAACATAACAGGTAGTACTAACACTGTTACTCACACCAGTACCAACTCAGGTGCGTCTACAGTCAATATCACAGCCACAGGTGATTTAAACACAATTGGAGTAACACAGAGTGGTCTTACCGCAAAAACTGTTTCAGTTAATACTACTGGCAACAGCAATACTGTCAGCATCACTCAGTCAGACTAGTTTCTCAGCGGTAGGCCGGGTCACAGAACAAACCGGTCCTACCGAAATTGTTAGAAACAAACGGTCAACACCAAGTGCTGTTAATACCCCTGTGGAAATGAATGACACTATTGTCACGGCCCGGGCCAAGGCCAAGCTGACCTTTGAAGACAACACCACAGTCAATATTACAGAACAATCAAAATTAGTGATTGACGACTTTGTGTACGATCCAAAAAAAGGATCAGGCAAAGTTGCTATGAAAGTGGTGTTGGGTACTGCTCGCTATGCATCAGGACAAATTGCCAAGACCAATCCACAAAATGTCAATGTGCAAACACCCACAGCCACAGTGGCAGTGCGTGGTACAGACTTCTCTATGACAGTAGACGAATTGGGTCGCAGTCTTGTGGTATTGTTGCCCAGTTGCGATGACCGTGGTTGCGTCACAGGTGCAATTACAGTAAAAAACGATGCCGGAGAAGTATTTTTAGATCAAGCCTACCAAGCTACTGTGGTTGCCAGTTTATCGGCACCACCTACCGCACCTGTAGTTGTTACTTTGGATCAGGCCAACATCAACAATATGTTGATCATTAGTCCACCGCCGCAGGTGCGACAAGAAGAAATCGAACAGAGTAAAAAAGACAATGCGCTGATAAATTTTTTAGATCAAGACTTGTTGAAATACAATGCGCTGGATGAAGACGAGCTTAAAAAATTTCGAGAACTTGACATAAACTTTCTTGATAGCGATTTGTTGGTAAACTTGTTGGATCTTTCCAATCAACAACTGGCACAAAGCCAGGAAGCTATATTAAGCGAAAAAACCATGTTGCCGGGATACTCAGCGGCGTCAGGATTGACCTATTATTTCAGTGACGACGAATCTCGACTTATTTTACGAAAAGCCACCACACACATTGCTCAAGTCACAATTGATCGTGAAGCAGATGTAACATTAAATATCACTCAAGATTCGGCACCATTAACTCAGCAGGTTAATCGTGGTGGAAGCACGGTAATTACTATTATACAGAAGTAGGAGGCGTTATGGACGGCAAAACAATACGTTTGTTAAGTGAATACATTGCAGAACAACATAGAAAAGAGCGTGAACGTAACAGTAAAAGCGGATACGAAAAGATATATGTTCAGGATACCAATGGCATAGAAGACGATGCTGATCCTGACACATTTTGGCCTCCTTCAAACGAATAAATACCTACATAATAACAAAGGATTAAAATGGGCGAAATATTCAAATTAATTGGTGATCTAGGATTTCCTGTTGCTGTGGCATTGGCAGGTGGATACTTTGTGTACTTGACCATCAAACTTTTACTCGCTGGTGTGTTGTCTTCTATCAAAGGTATGGCTGGCATTATTACTGCTTTGGACAATCGTGTTAAAACAATGAATCATGATGTTATTCGTATTGACACTGTGGTTAGTAATGCCCTGGGTTTACGCCCAGACGTTGATCGTATATCACGTGCTGATGGCAAAAACGATGCAAGGAGAGACTGATGGATGTAGTTGCTTTAATACAAAAATATGGATTTCCAATTGTCATGGCAGTTGGGCTTGGTTATATTATTAAGTATGTATGGGAATGGTCAACCAAAGAAGTCAAGCCTGTGATCTCAGAAGCCAATACTGTACTAATTGCGCTGATTGATCGTATTAGAATGTTGGACAATGACTTGATTAGATTGAATCAAAAAGTCAATACTGTGTTGCACTTGCGTGGTAAAACCATTGAATATGAACGGGTAGAAGCTGAGGCTGAAATCAACAAGCAAGTGATGAAAAAAGATGATGACGACAAAAAGACTGCATCAGCTGGCGAGGGTTAATAAGTAGGTGTATGAAACGCCTACTTATTTTATTAATATTTTTAACATCAACTGCTAGTGCAGAATCATACTTACATCTTAATGGTGTGAGCAAACATAACAAATCTGGATACAACGAACAAAACTGGGGAGTTGGGTACGAGCAAAGCATCAACTCAACATGGTCAGCAGCTGTGGGCTTCTACAACAACAGTGAATATCGTCATAGCACCTATGCCTATGCTAGATATACTGTGTACAAAAACAATCAGTGGAATATTGGAATCAACAGTGGAATAGTCACTGGGTATCGTAAACAGTCAGTGTTGCCAATGGCTCTGCCAGAAGTATGCTATGGCTGGTTATGCAGTATGTTTATTCCACAAATCGGCGGCATTGAAGCCAGTGCCATAACAGCAAGATTGCGTATTCCTATCAAATAAATGTTACTTGTAACAAAATTGTAACATTCTTTTCCTTAAATAATTTTGTGCAAACGCACATCAACCATCAAGGAAAATTTCAATGAAAAAACTATTAGTTGCATTGTTGGCCACTGTGGCAGTAACTGCACATGCCGCAGACATCACAGGTGCAGGAGCCACCTTTCCATTTCCAATCTATGCCAAGTGGGCAGAAGATTATAAAAAAGCCACTGGTGTAGGACTCAACTATCAGAGCATTGGTAGCTCAGGTGGTGTCCGACAGATCCGAGCCAAGACAGTTATATTTGGAGCCACTGATGCTCCTATGAAGGGCGAAGACTTAGACAAGGATGGACTGGTACAGTTTCCAGCCATCATTGGCGGTACAGTTCCTATTGTAAACTTATCAGGTTTCAAGCCAGGCGAATTACGTATCACTGGTCCAGTTATGGCCGAAGTGTTTATGGGTACAATTACTAAATGGAATGACCCTAAACTCGTTGCATTGAACCCAGGCAAGAAGTTACCAGATCAACCAATTACAGTTGTTCATCGTGCAGACGGATCAGGCACAACATTTAACTGGACAGACTATCTAAGTACAGTGAGCAAAGAATGGGCAGATCGTGTGGGTCGTGGTCCTGCAGTTAAATGGATTCCGGCCACAGCCATGGGCGGCAAAGGCAATGAAGGTGTGGCTGCCATGGTTGATCGTGTCAAAGGCTCAATTGGCTATGTGGAGTATGCTTATGTCAAGAAAAACAAGTTGGTATATCTACAGTTGCAGAATAAATCAGGCAAGTGGGTACACCCAGATGATTTAACATTTGCTGCCGCAGCTGCAGGTGCTGATTGGTTCTCAGTACCAGGCATGGGATTGAGTATTGTGGATCAGCGTGGAGATAATGTGTGGCCAGTTTCAACAGCCAGTTTTATTCTTATGTACCAAGATCCCAAAGATAAAAAACAAAGTCAGGAAGCCTTGAAGTTTTTTGATTGGGCTTTTAAGAATGGTAAACAGGCAGCTCTGGATCTAGACTATGTTCCACTACCCGACTCATTAACAAATCAAATTCGTCAACGGGTTTGGACTCAAATAAAATAAAATAAAACAATCGGGTGCAACAGATAGAGCACCGCTGGAACTCGTAACCAGTGCTTTACAAATCAGGCCTGCAAAGATTGGCCCAACGTGCACCGTTTAAATTTACTTCTGCAGCCCAGCGTTCGGCATCGCCCAACTGACTTGGCAAGCTATATGGAGCATACATCATCTTGACCATGATCCACATCCAGCTGTCGAACATTTGATTTACAAAATAATTATTTTGAAGTGGCTCTGAAAACGCCATCCCAATCTTGTGGTAATCCAGCATGTTTCATCTCCTTGCAACGCTCAGTCCAAGCGTCATAATAGTGGTCCATCTCACCGTTGAATCGACCTTTTAATTCGCCACACATTTTAATGGCTTGGTCAAATTTTTGCTTACGGTACAGTGCCAACATGGCATCGTGCATTTGATGGTCTGCATGGTCTGCACTAACCTCATCCAAGCGTCCTAACACTGTGTAGATATGTACCCCTTCTGTTTTGCCTTTGACAGCAATACAGTCTAGCTCGAGCACATAGTATTCATCTTTTACCAGTTGCGCCGTCTTCGGCCCCAATACGATTTTGACACCGTACGGCTTGCTCTGCCCTTCCAAACGAGCTGCCAGGTTGACGCCATCGCCGAGACAAGTATAGTCAAACCGCTGATCACTGCCCATGTTCCCGACCACAACGGTATCAGTATTAATCCCAAGACCCATACCAAAAGCTGGTATGCCTTCTGCTGTAACTTCTTGATTAAATGCATCCAAACTCCCCATCATTTGTAAACCTGTACGCACAGCGTTCTTGGCATGGTCAGCATCATCTAGTGGTGCGTTCCAAAAAGCCATCTGTGCATCACCAATGTACTTGTCTAGTGTACCTTGATTTTCAATAATCTTTGCTGTCATCGCTGTCATGTAGCGATTCATTATTTGTGTAAGACCTTGTACGTCCTTGCCATAGTGTTCTGAGATTGAAGTAAAGCCACGTACATCAGTGAACATAATTGATAGTTCTCTTGATTCACCGCCTAATTGTAATAACTCTGGATTTTTCTGTAGTTTCTCAACCATAGCCGGTGATAGATATGTTCCAAATTGTTTTTTGATTTGTTGCTTCTGTAAGAATTCGCTTACAAACTTAACGCCGTAAGTATGAAGAGCAACGATAACAAGCCCAGCCGCGATTGCTGTCGCGTCTCCCAAGACAAGCCAATTATTGAAAGCGTAGATAGTACCAGGAATGACGGCACCAATAATAACCACAGTAGCACAAATGCCAACATAAGTCCACCTCGACAAGAAAATTAATAATAGACCAAATACTACTAATGCTAAAATTTCAACGCCATCTGCCCAATCAGGTCTGGCAATAACCACACCATTGATCATTGTGCCAATGGCCATGGCCTGAAACTGTTGTGGCCAAATAGCACCTTGAGCTGTGGGTATGGGATTGGCAATGCCAGCGGCACTGGGTCCAACTATGACGACAGCGCCTCCAAAATTTTGGGGTAAGTTGGTTAAACTCACTGACTGACTGCGTTGACTTAGATCAACCCAGATTCGACCCAGGCTGTCTGTGGTGATAGCTCCAATAGCAGGAATACGCATTTTCTCCACGCCCAGTTCACTTAGTTTGACCTGAAACGTTGAGTCGCCTGCAGCCACACGTAGCGTCTCCATGGCCAAACTAGGATACAACTTTCCATCCACAGCAACTACCATGGGTAGTCTACGATTAACACCATCAACTTCTGGTAAAGTGTTCACAATACCAACTCCAACAGCACTGGCCTCTAGAGAACGAATGTTGGCAATCAATCCTGGATACTGTACAATTAAATCTGAATATTCTGCTCCAATAACTGCTGAACCTGGTTGTTTAGGAGTGTTCTTTGTTTTGGCACTGGGCACACTGGGAAGCACCACAGGATATTGTTTCAATGCATTGGCTAAAACTGCATCACCACCTGAGCGATCCGGCTCTGCCATAAGAACATTAAGCACCACAAGACCAGCACCACGCTGATAAAGATCCTGTACAATTTTGGCATATTCATCCCTTGGTAAAGGCCACTGTCCATAACGATCTAAACTGGCTTCGTCGATGTTGACTGTGTAGATGTTGTTTTGTGTAGGAGTTTTATTGGTGATCAGTGTGTCAAAGTAGCGTAATCTCACACTTTCAACAAAAGCAGGATCGGCTATTCTGATACCCAGCACCAACGCAAGGGTTATTAACGCAGTCCATGGACTAAGTGCAATTTTTTTGAACATCTAATATTTATTGCTAATGCCCAACAGCTCATTGAACTTAGCAATTTCGTTAACTATATGTACTGTGTTTTTTTCAAAGCCTTTTTTAAACTCAGGATAGGTATTTGTTAATTCTATTACTTTTTTCCAGTGCATGCCTGTTTTATGGTTCTGTAATTTTTCTAGTCCTGCTGCAAAATTATTTTTGTATTCATCAATAATAGAATTATGCCACTGCTCTGAAAAAAAGAGTTGTTTATTGTAGGTAGCGATACTGTAGAGATTGTGCCACAGTTGAGTTTTTTCTTCAAGACTAAGTTTTGAAATACGTTTCATCTCGGCAACTATCTTTGTTAATCTTTCAGTGGAGTCAACTATGTTGTCGTATGATTCATCGATATATTGGCCAAATGTCTTGAATCCGTAATCTTGCAAATATTTTAAACTGCCTGGAGTTGATGCCAATATAAATGGTCGGCCACAGGCAATAGGGCGTAAACTTTTTTCTGTCAGATGCAATCTACTGTCATCAAACAATGTCTCTAAAATTACCTCTATCGCACAATGCTGATAATCGTTAGAATCATAATCGGCACTGGCACTTGCAACAGTGGTGTTTATATCAAAATAATTTTCTAAATCAGTACGATCAATTTTAAATTGAGGATTGGCATATTGATGATCAACATAGTTTACGCCTGAATCAACAGGTGCAAAACTAGTTTTACAATTTTTAACCAACTCTTGGTCAATCAACATATTGGCAAAAAATAATCTATATTCTCGTGTGCCCGACCATGCTCGATTATAAATCAAAAAATCATATTCAACATTGCCGGGACTAAAAGTTAATTTTTGGTCATGTTGGGCAAATCTAAACCAGTCTCGGGCAATCACAGCATGACTCCACCAATATACTCCAATGAATCCGTTTTGTTGATATAAATCCAAATTCTCACTGTTTTTTTCAGAATGTCCCAACAACACTTTATCATGCCAGTTTAGTGTAAGCTCTAGACGAGATCTCAAATGCATGGATTTTAT
>JACCDV010566223.1_pt1 | contig 10936 bp, 10 predicted proteins | sample 7446131 | NCBI WGS metagenome assembly JACCDV01 (sample SAMN15323448, study PRJNA562643) | freshwater metagenome | isolation source: river surface water | place: USA:Blue River Watershed | collected 2017-08-17
AGTTGTCGAAGGTGGCAGTGTCGGACTGGCTGGCGAAGCTGATCGGGTAGAGCTTCTGCAGGTCATCGCCCAGCACCGGCGAGGACATCACGCCTTCGCGCGCCTTCATCCAGTTGTAGTTGCCCTTGACGGTGTTGATTTCACCGTTGTGGGCCACAGAGCGGTAGGGGGGGGCCAGCGCCCACGCGGGGAAGGTGTTGGTGGAGAAGCGCTGGTGCACCAGGCCCAGGGCGGACACGCAGCGTTTGTCCTGCAGGTCCAGGAAGTAGGTGCCCACCTGATCGGCCAGCAGCAGGCCCTTGTAGACCACGGTGCGGCTGGACATGCTGGGAACGTAGTATTCATTGCTGTGCGTGAGCTTGAGGCCCTGGATCGCCGCGCTGGCCGTCTTGCGGATCACGTAGAGCTTGCGCTCGAGCGCGTCCTGCACGATCACGTCGGAGCCACGGCCGATGAACACCTGGCGGATGATGGGTTCCTTCTCGCGCACCGTGGGCGACATGGGCATGTCACGGTTGACCGGCACGTCGCGCCAACCCAGCAGCACCTGGCCTTCGAGGCGGATGGCACGCTCCATGGCCTGCTCGCAGGCCAGGCGGGAGGCATGCTCCTTGGGCAGGAACACCATGCCCACGCCATATTCACCGGGCGGCTGCAAGGTCACGCCCTGCTTGGCCATCTCTTCACGGTAGAGCGCGTCAGGCAACTGGATGAGGATGCCGGCGCCGTCGCCCATGAGCTTGTCGGCACCCACGGCGCCCCGGTGGTCCAGGTTCTCCAGGATCTTCAGGCCCTGCTGGACGATGGCGTGGCTCTTGATGCCTTTGATGTGCGCCACAAAGCCCACGCCGCAAGCGTCATGCTCGTTCTGGGCAGCGTACAGGCCGTGTTGTTGCGAATGTTCCAGTTCAGCAGCCGAGGTCATGGATTTCCCTAGTGTTCAAAAAACCGAATCGCGGAGCATAAGCCACAGCAACAACAATGCCAAAGAAAATAAATGGGGTCAGATCCCATTTATTGGTCCGGAAACCTGCCGGAAATTTAATTGGGGACAGATCAATCCGCCCGTCCGAACCGTTTCAAACGGCTGCCGGCGGCGTCTTTTTAAAGGGCCGGCCGCGCTTGCCTGGCGCGAGCCGCCGCTCGGTGGTGTCCGAGAGCGACTGCAAGAAGCCGGGTGAACCCAGGGCCCAGCCGGACAGCACGGAGTGGGTCAGCGCCTGCTGCTGCGCAGCACTCAGGCCCGCCAGCACCAGTTCCCGGTAGGCCGCCTCACGCGCAAACGGCGTGTTGCCCAAACCCCAAAACAGTGCATGCGGACTCACCAATTTGTCGATCCGCTGTCCGATGTAGTGCCTGTGGCTGGACCAGGGGAACTCGGCCGGATCGGCCACCATGCCGGCGCGCACCGGGTTGAGGTCGATGTAGGCCATGCAGGCCAGCAGGTAGCGCTCGGTCTCGATCAGGTTGGAGCGGTAGCGCCCTTCCCACAGCGTGCCCGTGCGGCCATGCCGGTCATTGAACTGGCGCACGTAGCTGCGGCCGACGGCCTGCATCAGCTGGGGAACGCCTTGCGCCGTCTCCGGCGTGAGCAGCAGGTGCACATGGTTGTCCATGAGCACGTAGGCATGCACCGCCACCTGGGCGCGCGGCGCATGTTCAGCCAGCAGATCCAGCCAGCGGCGGCGGTCGGCATCGTCACCGAAGATGGGCTGGCGGTTGTTGCCCCGCTGAATCACGTGGTGCGGGTAACCGGGAACAGTCAGGCGAGGTTGGCGGGCCATGCGGCCAGTCTAAATGGGATCTGACCCCATTTAAATACCTAGAATCGGGCGGTATGGGCAAGGCGGTGTTGCGAATTGGCGCGGGGGCGGGTTATGCGGGGGACCGCATTGCGCCGGCGGTCGAGTTGGCCGAGCGGGGCGACCTGGACTGGCTGGTGTTTGAATGCCTGGCCGAGCGCACGATTGCGCTGGCGCAGCTGGAGCGGCTGCGCGACCCCGAGGCCGGTTATGACCCGCTGCTGGAGGCCCGCATGCAAGCCGTGCTGCCGGCCTGCCTGGCGCGTGGCACGCGCATCCTGAGCAACATGGGCGCGGCCCATCCGCTGGCAGCTGGACGGCGGGTGGGCGAGCTGGCGCGCCAGTGGGGACTGCCGCCGCTGTCCGTGGCGGTGCTGACCGGCGACGACGTGCTGGAGGTGCTGCGCGAGCGCGGCGCGGGGCTGCCACTGATCGACAGCGACCAGACCCTGGCCGACCTGGGCGAGCGGGTGGTGTCGGCCAATGCCTACCTGGGCGCCGAGGCCTTGCTGCCGGCCCTGGCCACGGGCGCGCAGGTCGTTCTGTGCGGCCGGGTGGCCGATCCGGCGCTGTTCCTGGCGCCCTTGGTGCATGCCTTCGGCTGGGCCCTGGACGACTGGCACCGCCTGGGCCGTGGCGTGGCCGTGGGCCACCTGCTCGAGTGCGCCGCCCAGGTCACCGGCGGCTACTTTGCCGACCCCGGCTTCAAGGACGTGCCCGACCTCGCCCGCCTGGGCTTTCCCCTGGCCGAGGTGCAGCCCTCCGGCGAGGCCGTGATCACCAAGGTGCAGGGATCGGGCGGCCGAGTCAGCCTGGCCAGCTGCACCGAGCAGCTGCTTTACGAAGTGGAGGACCCGTCGCGCTACCTGCAGCCAGACGTCGTGGCCGACTTCTCGCAGATCCGGCTGCAGGAGGACGGCCCGGACCGGGTGCGGATCCTGCAGGCCGGCGGCCACGCGCGCACTGACACGCTCAAGGTCACCGTGGGCGTGCGCGACGGCTTCATCGGCGAGGGACAGATTTCCTATGCCGGCCCGGGCGCGCGGGCGCGCGGCGAGCTGGCGCTGGCGCTGGTGCGGGCCCGGCTGCAGGACCAGGGCCTGGGCGACCTGGAGGCCCGCTACGACCTGATCGGCGTGAGCGCCATCCTGGGCCCAGGGTCCTCCAGCGCCGAGCCCGACGAGGTGCGCGTGCGCGTGGCCGTGCGGGCAGCCACGCAGGCCCAGGCCGAGCGGGCAACCCACGAGGTGGAGGCGCTCTACCTCAATGGCCCAGCCGGCGGCGGCGGCGCCAGCCGCAGCGTGCGCGAGGTGATTGCGGCCGCCTCCCTGCTGATGCCGCGCGATTGGGTGCGGCCGCAGGTCCACCTGCTCCACGCATGAGGACCGCCTGAGCATGCAGCTGCGACAGATCGCCCATGCCCGCAGCGGCGACAAGGGTGACCGGGCCACGCTCTCGGTGATCGCCTACGACAGTGCACACTACGCGCTGCTGGTGCGCGAACTCACCCCCGAGCGGGTGCGCGCGTGCTACGCGGGCATCGTGCACGGCCGCATCGAGCGCCACCTGCTGCCGCAGCTGGGCGCGGTGCATTTCGTGATGCACCAGGCCCTGGGCGGCGGCGTCACCCGCTCGCTGGCGCTGGATGCGCATGGCAAATGCCTGAGCGGGAAGATCCTGAGCCTGAAGTTGCCAGACAACGCCTAAGATGCGCGCCGTTTTGCCGACCTTTCCCACCGCCTTCAAGGAGACTTCATGACCTTTCGCGTCCCCCGCCTGCTGGGCCTGCTGCTGAGCCTGGGCCTGGCTGCCCAGGTGCACGCCCAGGCGCCTGCCGCCGGTGCCTATCCGAACAAGCCCATCAAGGCCATCGTGCCGTTTGCCCCGGGCAGCGCCACCGACCAGATTGGCCGCGCCTTTGCGCAAAAAATGTCCGAAACCCTGGGCCAGCCCATCGTGGTGGAAAACCGTGCCGGGGTCAACGGCATGCTCGGCGCCGACGCGGTGGCCAAGTCGGCCCCCGACGGCTACACCATCCTGGTGGGCACCAACAGCACCAATGCCGCGCTCAAGAGCCTGATGAAAAAGCTGCCCTACGACCAGGACACGGCGTTTGCGCCGATCGCCTACCTGGGCTCGGTGCCGCTGATCGTGGGCGTCAACAACGACGTGCCGGCCAAGACCCTGCGCGAGTTCGTGGCCCTGGCCAAGGCCAAGCCCGGCAGCGTGACCTTTGCCAGCGCCAGCGCCTCGCAGCGCGTCTCCAGCGAAATGCTGGCCAGCATGGCCGGCATCGAGATGACGCACGTGCCCTACAAGGCCGGCCCGGCCGCCATGACCGACCTGCTCGGCGGCCAGGTCAACATGTTCACCGCCGACTTCGCCGTCATGCTGCCGCAGGTCAAGGCCGGCAAGGTGCGCGGCCTGGCCGTGACCTCGACCCAGCGCTCCAAGGTGATCCCCGAACTGCCCACGGTCAACGAGGCGCTGGGCCTGAAGGACTACGAGCTGATCGCCTACTTTGCGCTGTTTGCGCCGGCCGGCACGCCGCCGGACATCATCAACCGCCTGAACCGCGCGGCCAATGCGGCGGCCAACGACAAGGAGATCCAGGAGCGCTTTGCCGCCCTGGGCTTCGAGACCCAGCCGGGCACGCCCGAGGCCCTGGCCCAGCGCACCCGCACCGAGACCGCCAAGTGGGCCAAGGCGATCCGCGACGCCAAGATCGAAGCCGAATGAGGCCTGAAGGCCTGCATGAATCGGGGCGCCGCGGGCGCCCCTTTTTCATGCCGGCGGCCGGCGCAGCAGGCGCGAGACCTGCCAGGCCAGGGCCGCACCGGCCAGGCAGCAGGCCCCCGTGACCCAGGGTGTGAGCTGCCAGCCGCCGGCGCGCGCGGCCACCCAGGCCACGATGGGCGGGCCGAAGAACTGGCCCAGCGCCGACCACTGCTGGGCCCAGCCCACGGTGGTGGCCACCTGGCGGTCGTCCGGGGCCAGGCGCACGGCCAGCGAGAACAAGGTGCCCGGCACCAGGCCGCCCAGGCTGGAAAACAGCAGCACGCCGGCGTAGCGCAGCCAGGGCGCGCCCTCGGTCACCGGCGCAAAAGCCAGGCCCGCGCCGGCGGCCATGCAGGCAAAGCCGATCCACAGCAGGCGCCAGGGCGCCCAGCCGCGCTGCAAGAGGCGGCCCGAGGCCAGGTTGCCCACGATGTTGGCCAGCGCCGCGCCAGCCGTCAGCATGCCCAGCACGGCCCCGTCCAGACCGGCCTGGGCGTAGATGGAGGGCAGAAAGCCCACCACCGCCAGCCACTGCGCCGAGTACATCGAAAAGATCAGCGCCACCAGCCAGGGGCCCGGGTGGCCCAGGGTGGCGCGCAGGCGCTGCAGCACCTGCAGGCCCTGCCCCTTGGCCGGTGCGGGCGCGTCGGCCGGCACCACGCGCCACAGCACCCAGGCCATGAGCGCCGAAACGGCGGCAAACAGGTCCCACCACAGCGGCCAGCCCCACGCGGGAATCACGAAGGGCCCGGCCAGCAGGGCGGCCGCCGTGCCCAGCGGCATGTAGGTGCCCCAGACGCCCAGCATGCCGGGCAGGCGCTGGGGGGGCACGAGCCGGCGGATCAGCGCCGGCGCGGGCAGCACCGCCCACAGAAAACCCAGGCCCTCCACGGCGCGCAGGGCCAGCAGCACCCCGGCGGTCTGCGCGAGGCCCCCCAGGACGCTGGCCCCCGCCAGCAGCAACAGGCCGCCGACCATGCTGCGCTTGAGACCCAGGCCGTCGGCGGCCATGCCCACGAAGATGGCCGCCAGCATGCCGGCCAGCTGCACCATGGACAGCAAGAAGCCCGACTGCACCAGGCTGATGCCCAGGTCGGCCTGCAGCGCCGGCAGGGCCGGCGGCAGCTTGCCCACCTGCAGGGCCGCGACCACGCCGCCCAGCACCACCAGGGCCGCGGCCCGGGGCGACGCGGCCGCGCTCACAGCAGGCGCCGCCCGGTCAGGCGCTCGTGTTCGCGCGTGGCAAAACGGTCGGTCATGCCGGCGATGTAGTCGGCCACGGCGCGCGGCAGGTCGTCCTGTTCGGCATAGCCGGCGGGCATGGCCGAGGGCTGGGCCATGTAGGCCGCAAACAGCTCGCGCACCACCTGCTGCGCGCGGCCGGTGGTGTCGGTCACCTGCGGGTGGCGGTAGAGCTGGCGAAACAGGAACTGCTTGAGCTGCGTCGACTGCGCATGCATGGGCTCGGAAAACCGCACCAGCGGCCCGGCCAGGCGCGCCTCGTCGGCATTCGCAGGCCGGGCCCGGGCCAGCATGGCGCCGGTGGCGTCGATGACGTCGTAGACCTGCTCGCTGAGCATGCGGCGAATGGCCTCATACAGCAGGCGCCTGGCCCGGCGCGGCTCGGCCAGGTCCGGGTGCTGGGCCAGCGCCTGCTGCCGGTAGCGTTCGAACAGGTCCAGCTCCTGCAACTGCGCCAGGGTGATCAGGCCGGAGCGCACGCCGTCGTCGATGTCGTGCGCGTTGTAGGCAATCGCATCGGCCAGGTTGCACAGCTGCGCCTCCAGGCTGGGCTGGGTGCCGTCGAGGAAGCGGCGGGCCACACCGCCGGGCTCGGCCGCCTCGATGCGCTGGGCATTGCGCCGCGCGCAGTGCTTGAGGATGCCCTCTCGCGTTTCAAAGCACAGGTTCAGGCCGTCAAACGCCGGATAGCGTTCTTCCAGCGTGTCGACCACGCGCAGGCTTTGCAGGTTGTGCTCGAAGCCGCCATGCGGCGCCATGCATTCGTTGAGCGCATCCTGGCCAGCATGGCCAAACGGGGTGTGGCCCAGGTCATGGGCCAGCGCAATGGCCTCCACCAGGTCTTCGTTGAGGCCCAGCGGGCGGGCGATCGAGCGGCCCAGCTGTGCGACCTACAGCGAGTGCGTCAGCCGCGTGCGAAACAGGTCGCCCTCGTGGTTGAGGAAGACCTGGGTCTTGTAGACCAGGCGGCGAAAGGCGGTGGAGTGGACGATGCGGTCGCGGTCGCGCTGGAACTGCGAGCGCGTGGGTGCGGGCGGCTCGGGGTAGCGCCGGCCGCGGCTGTGCGCCGGGTCACAGGCGTAAGGGGCCAGGCTCATGGGCGATCAGGCCGGCGTGCAGCAGGCGTCGATCACCTCGCGCACCAGCGCATCGGGGGCGCCCTGCACGGCGGCGCGGCCGGGGCCGTCGATCACCACGAACTTGATCTCGCCGGCCTCGGACTTCTTGTCCAGGCGCATCAGCGCCAGGTAGCGGCCGGCGTTGTCCTCGTCCAGGCGCGGGCCGACCACCGGCAGCCCGGCGGCTTGGACCAGGCGCTTGAGCCGCGCCACGAACGCGGCATCCACGCGCCCCAGTCGGTGCGACAGCTCGGCGGCCATGACCATGCCGCAGCCCACGGCCTCGCCGTGCAGCCACTGGCCATAGCCCAGGCCGGCCTCGATCGCGTGGCCGAAGGTGTGGCCGAAGTTGAGGATGGCGCGCAGCCCGGACTCGCGCTCGTCCTGGCCCACCACCTCGGCCTTGATCTCGCAGCTGCGCCGCACCGCCTGCGCCAGGGCCTGGGGCTGGCGCGCGCGCAGCGCCGGCAGGTTCGCCTCGATCCAGTCCAGAAACGCCAGGTCGGCGATCGGGCCGTACTTGATGACCTCGGCCAGGCCCGCGCTCAGCTCGCGCTCGGGCAGCGTGCGCAGCACGTCGAGGTCGCAGACCACGCGCTGGGGCTGGTAGAACGCGCCGATCATGTTCTTGCCCAGCGGGTGGTTGATCGCGGTCTTGCCGCCCACCGACGAATCGACCTGCGCCAGCAAGGTGGTGGGCACCTGCACGAAGGGCACGCCGCGCATGAAGCTGGCCGCGGCAAAGCCGGTCATGTCGCCGACCACGCCGCCGCCCAGGGCAAACAGCACGGTCTTGCGGTCGCAGCCGTGGGCCAGCAGCGCATCGAAGATCGCCTGCAGGTGCGGCCAGTCCTTGTAGGCCTCGCCATCGGGCAAGGCCACCTGCAGCACGCGCGCATAGTGCGGCACCAAGGCGTCGGCCAGGGCCTGGGCATACAGCGGCGCCACCGTGTCGTTGGAGACGATGAGCGCGGTCGATGCCTTGGGCAGCTGCGCATAGGTGGCCGCATCGCCGAGCAAGCCGGCGCCAATGAGGATGGGATAGCTGCGTTCGCCCAGGGCGATGTGCACGCGCTGCAGGCCGGTGTCGGTGGGCAAGGAGGTGGACATGGATTCAGGGTTGCGGCGCAGGGGCCGGCGCGGCGGCGGCCGTGCCAAGAATGCCGGCCAGCTCCAGCTGCATGAGGATCATGTTGACCAGGCTGGGCACCGAAGGGCGGCCGGTTTCGATGACGAAATGCGCCGTCTCGCGGTAAAGCGCATCGCGGGCCTGGTAGAGCTCGCGCAAGCGCCCCAGCGGGTCGGCCACCTGCAGCAGGGGCCGGTTCTGGTCGTGGCGCAGGCGCTTGAACACCTCTTCCGGCGGCGAATGCAGGTAGATCACCGTGGCGCGCTCGTGCAGCACCTGGCGGTTGGCCGGCCGCAGCACCGAGCCACCGCCAGTGGACAGCACCCCGCTGCCGCCGCGGGTCAGCTCGTCAAGAATGCGCTCCTCGAGGTCGCGAAAGGGCTGCTCGCCTTCGCGTTCGAAGAACTCGCGGATCGAGCAGCCCAGGCGCTGCTCGATCACCTGGTCGGAATCCACGAAGCGCGCACCGATGCGGCGGGCCAGCTGGCGGCCCACGGTGGACTTGCCCGAGCCGGGCAGGCCCACGCAGGCAATGAGCGCAGAAGAAGACGACAAGGTGGATGGGACCGGGACAGACAGCCTGCGATGATAAACGGCCGCCCTGTGCGGGGCCTGGCACCCGCCTCAGCGCGGCGCAGGGGCCTCGTCGAGCAGGCGCGGCGTGAGAAACACCAGCAGCTCGGACCGGGTCAGGGTGCGGCTGCGGCTTCGAAACAGGGCCCCCAGGCCAGGCAGGCGGCTGAGCCCGGGCACGCGGGTCTCCTCGTTGCGCTCGAGCATCTCGAAGATGCCGCCGATCATGACGGTGCCGCCGTCGTCCACCCGCACCTGCGTCTGCACATGCTTGGTGTCGATGGCAAAGCCGTTGGGTGTGCTGCGGCCCACGCTGTCCTTGTTCACGTCCACGTTGAGCACGATGCCGCCGTCGGGCGTGATGTGCGGCGTGACTTCCAGCTTGAGGTTGGCCTTGCGAAAGGCCACGGCGGTCGCCCCGCTGGAGGTGGACTGCTGGTAGGGCAGCTCGGTGCCCTGCTCGATCAGGGCCTTGACCTGGTCGGCCGTGACGATGCGCGGGCTGGCCACGATCTGGCCCTTGCCCTCGGCCTCCAGGGCCGACAGCTCCAGGTTGAGCACCCGCGTCAGCGAGGCATTGAACAGCGACACCGCCACGGCCGCAGCCGCCTGCCCGCCCAGGGCGGCTGCCGGCAGGTTGACCATGTCGCGGCCGGCGATGCCAAAGTCCCGGCCGGCCACAGCCTCGCCCTCGGCGGGCACCTGCGGCGCCACATAGCCGCCGCCGACCTGCCCGCCCGACAGGCCGCCCTGGCCGGCGCGTGCCGGCTGCGCCACCGGGCGGCCGCCCAGGCGCACGCCCAGCGACTTGCCAAAGGTGTCGGCCGCCTCGACGATGCGCGCTTCGATCATCACCTGGCGCACCGGAATGTCGATCTGGCGCAAAAACGCCTGCACCTGCGCCAGCCGCGCGGGCACATCGGTGACGAACAGCTGGTTGGTGCGCACCTCGGCCACCACCGCGCCCCGGGCCGACAGCAGCCGCGCCGCACCCGGCCCGCCCTGCAGCAGGCGCGCCACCTCATCGGCGCGGGCGTAATGCAGCCGCCAGCTCTGGGTCTGCACCGACTCCACGGCTGCCAGCGCCTGGCGCCCTTCGTGCTCCTGGCGCTCGCGCTGCGCCAGCTCGCTGCGCGGCGCGACCCAGATCACCGGCCCCTGCCGGCGCACCACCAGGCCGCGCGCCTGGGCGATCACGTCCAGGGCCTGCTCCCAGGGCAGGTCGCGCAGGCGGATGCTCATGCTGCCGGTCACGCCGTCGGCAGCCACGATGTTCACGCCGCTGTGCTCGGCCAGCACCTGCAGCAAGGCGCGCACCTCCACGTTCTGGAAATTCAGCGAAATGGGCGCGGCGCTGCCTGCAAGCGCAGCCGACTCGGCAGCGGGCGCCCGCTCCGAAGGCTCTGCGCTGGCCCCTCCCTCCTGCGCAAGTGCAGGCCCCAGCACGAGCAATGCCATCAGCCAGGCGACGAAGTGGGTTCCTGCAGTGCTCATGGAGATGTTCCCACGCGCCAGTGGCGCTCGCGTTCACGCCAGGCGCCGTCGGCCCACACCAGGTCCCGCAGCCACAGCCCGTGCTCGTCGATGCGTTCGATGCGGCCAAGCTCCATGCCCACCGCATCGCCCACCTGCGCCGTGTGCAGCAGGCCGTCGCGCCGCAGCAGTGCCACCCACTGCGGCGCGCGGTACAAGGTGCCGACCAGGGCCAGCTCGGACAGGGGCACCGCGTCCAGCCACTGGCGGGGACGCTCGGCCCGCGCGCGCCAGGGTGGCGGCAGGCTGGCACGCAGATCCTGCGGCGCCGGTTCGGACAGCGGGTCCAGGTGCGCCGGTGCCGCATAGGCGCGCCGCGGGCCCGCCGTGGCAGCGGGCCAGGCCGGCGCCTGCACCGGCTCAAGCAGCACCTCGGCCAGGTGCTGGCCCGAGGCGTCGGCCTGCAGCTGCCAGCTGATCAGCCGCACCGGCTGCGGCAACTGCGCCAGCGCCGCCATCCAGGCGCCGTGCTGGGCGTAGCGACCCTGCAGCTGCAGCTGCAGCTGCGGCGCCGTGGTGGCGCCTTCCTTGTGCAGGCGTTTCCACTGGCGCAGCTGCAGGCCGCTGTCGTGCACCAGCTGCGCGCCAGGCCACGGGGCCGGCTCCGCACTGGCCGGCAGCCCGGACGAGGCGGCGGCCGGCACGGGCGGCAGGGCCGCCAGCTGCTGACGCTGGGCCAGCAGCTGGGCCTGCAAGGCCTGCACCCGGCCCTGCGCGGCCTGCAGGTCTTGCTGCTGCCCCGGCGCCTGCCAGGCCAGCAG
>JACCDV010595528.1_pt1 | contig 10936 bp, 11 predicted proteins | sample 7446131 | NCBI WGS metagenome assembly JACCDV01 (sample SAMN15323448, study PRJNA562643) | freshwater metagenome | isolation source: river surface water | place: USA:Blue River Watershed | collected 2017-08-17
ACAAGCGAAATTACTTCTGGTGCGACTTGACGTAGTCGATCGCTTGCTGAACCGTGGTGATCTTCTCGGCATCTTCATCCGGAATTTCGCATTCGAATTCCTCTTCGAGTGCCATCACGAGTTCAACCGTATCCAGCGAATCTGCGCCCAGATCATCTACGAACGACGATTCATTCTTGACGTCAGCTTCGTTAACGCCGAGTTGTTCGGCTACGATCTTTTTGACGCGCTGTTCGATGTTATCCATTGAAGCTCCTATTACCCTTCTATTCGAGGTGGTGGAAAAATCAGGCTCTATTCTACCAAATCACAGCCAACCGCAAAGTTTTCGTGAACGATAGAACAAAATTTTCTTAAGACAAGTTAAGGCAGGTACATCCCGCCATTAACGTGAATGGTACTCCCAGTCACGTAGGATGCTGCCGGCGAGGTTAAAAAAACCACCGCAGCAGCGATATCTTCCGGCGTACCGAGACGTCCCAGGGGAATATTACCCAGCAAAGAGGCCTTCTGGGTGTCATCCAGTGCCTTGGTCATGTCCGTATCGATAAAACCTGGGGCGACACAGTTCACGGTAATGCCACGGCTACCCAGTTCACGCGCCAGAGAACGGGTCATCCCACTCACACCGGCCTTCGCGGCACAGTAGTTGGCCTGTCCTGGGTTACCGGCATGACCGACAACGGAAGTAATGTTGACGATGCGGCCGGAGCGCGCCTTCATCATGCCGCGCATAACTGCACGGCACATGCGGAATACCGACTTCAGGTTGGTATCTAGAACATCGTCCCAATCTTCATCTTTCATTCGCATGGCCAAGGTATCACGGGTAATACCCGCGTTATTGACCAGCACGGTGATGGATGAACCGGTTTTGGCTTCGATATCGGCGATGAGCGCATCAACACCAGCGGCATCACGCACATCCAGCGCCGCGCCCCACCCTGCACCACCGGCGCCCTTGATGGCGTCGGTAATGCTGGCTGCGCCAGATTCACTGGTAGCCGTGCCAATCACAGTCATGCCCTGACGGGTCAGCTCCATAGCAATGGCGCGGCCAATACCGCGCGATGCGCCGGTGACGAGTGCAACAGTTGCAGTCATTTCGATTCCTTAGCTTAAAGTCAGATTGGCATTAACCGAATCAGCATCTGCCAAGGCAACACCGGTAATACCATCGGCACAACGCTTGGTCAGACCGGCAAGTACCTTGCCCGGACCGCATTCGGCGGCAGTCGCAACGCCCATCGCGGCCATCTTCTGGATGATCTCAACCCAACGCACCGGCTTCGCGGCCTGGCGCACCAGAGCGTCTTTGATCTTGGCTGGATCCGTTTCGATGGCAACATCCACGTTATTGATCACAGGGATCGATGGCGGAGCTACCGCGATATCAGCCAGCGCAATAGCCAGACGATCCGCCGCCGGCTTAAGCAGCGACGAGTGAAACGGAGCCGACACCGGCAGTAGCACGGCGCGCTTGGCACCGCGGGACTTACAGGCTTCACAGGCACGCTCGACGGCACCCTTGTGGCCAGCAATCACGGTTTGGCCAGGCGCATTAAAGTTGACAGGTTCCACGACTTCACCTTGGGCCGCATCAGCACATGCGGCAGCGATACCCTCATCGTCCAGACCCAGAATGGCAGCCATGGCGCCCGTACCCGCTGGCACAGCTTCCTGCATGGCGGCAGCACGCAGGCGCACCAGCGGTACAGCATCAGCCAGCTTCAGGGCACCGGCTGCCACAAGTGCCGAATATTCGCCCAGGCTATGGCCCGCCACAACGGCGGGCGTTTTACCGCCGAGGCTTTCCCACAAACGCCAGGTAGCGACACCGGACGTCAACATGATCGGTTGCGTATTCACCGTGAGCGCCAGCTTTTCAGCCGGACCTTCGGCAACCATCGTCCACAAATCTTCGCCCAGCGCGGCCGAGGCTTCATCAAACGTAGCACGGACAATCGGCGAGTCGCCATAAGCGGCCATCATGCCGACAGATTGAGAGCCCTGACCAGGAAATACGAAAGCGAACGACATAGAGTTCTCCAATTAATACTTGAGCAGGACGCTGCCCCAGGTAAAACCACCACCGACACCTTGCAACATCAGCGTTTGTCCGCGCTTCACCCGTCCGTCCTTAACAGCCTCATCCAGCGCCAGCGGTACCGAAGCGGCCGAGGTGTTGCCATGATGATCGACCGTGACGATGACACGGTCCGATGTCAGTGATAAACGCTTACCGATGGCATCGATGATGCGCACATTGGCTTGGTGCGGGACCAACCAGTCGATCTGATCCGGCGTAATGCCGGCCGATTCGCAGCACTCTATGGCACTATCCGACAAGGCACGAACGGCAAACTTGAAAACGGCCTGGCCGTCCATGCGCAGGAACGGGTCACCCACCACCTGACCGCCATGTACCTGACCCGGCACATTCAGAATATCAGACTGAGAACCATCTGCATGCAACGATGTCGCCATGAGGCCCGGGGTATCGCCCGCTTTCAGAACTACTGCGCCCGCGCCATCACCAAACAGGACACAGGTACCGCGATCCTGCCAGTCCATAATGCGGGAAAACACTTCAGCACCAACGACCAGTGCCGTTTTGTGGCTTCCGGAACGAATAAATTTTTCAGCGATGGTCATCGCGTACACAAAACCCGAACAGACCGCCTGCACGTCGAAAGCGGTTGCACCAACGTTGCCAAGCTTGCCCTGCATCAGACACGCAGTGCTCGGAAAAATCATATCCGGCGTTGACGTGGCAACGATGATCAGATCGATGTCTTTGGCATCAACACCAGCATCTGCCAGTGCGCGACGCGCGGCCTCTTCGGCCAACATGCTGGAGGTCACCCCTGCAGGTGCATGATGACGTGATGCGATACCCGTACGCGTAACGATCCATTCATCACTGGAATCCAGGCCCTTGGCTTGTATCAATGCTTCATTGCTGATCGGCGCACCCGGCAGATAACTACCGATGCCAGCCAGCTGGGCGTAAATGCGTTGTGCCATCAGGCATCTCCCGTTGCAGCATCAACCTTGACAGGTTCTTTCAACAACGCTGCCGTTTGTAAACCAGTGTAGCTGGAAACTCGGTGCGCAATTTTATCGATCACACCATTTTCCGCTTCGTAGTATGCGCGTTTGATCGCCTGAGTGAACGCAAACATATCCGCAGAACCGTGACTCTTGATCACAGTACCCTTGAGGCCTAATAGGCTTGCGCCGTTATAGCGACGATGATCGAGACGCTTCTTGAATCGACTGAGCACCGGCAACGCCAGGAGCGCAACAAGACGTGTCAGCAGATTCCGATTGAATTCTTCCCGCAGAAACCGACCCATCATTTGCGCTAGGCCTTCTGAAACCTTGAGGGCCACGTTACCAACAAAGCCATCGCAAACAACCACGTCTGCTTCGCCTTTGTAAACACCATCGCCTTCAACATTGCCCACAAAGTTCAAGTCGCTGGCGCGCAGCAACTCGGCAGCCTGCTTCACGACCTCATTGCCCTTGATATCTTCTTCACCGATATTGAGCAGGCCGACCCGTGGCGCAGCAATGTGCTCAACCGCACTGGTCAGAATAGAGCCCATCACCCCAAATTGCAGCAAATGCTCTGAGGTGCAATCCACATTGGCGCCGAGATCCAGCAAACGGGTTTGGCCCGTCATGGTTGGAATCACGGTACAGATAGCTGGCCGGTCGATACCCGGCAGCATTTTGAGCACAAAGCGTGATATCGCCATCAACGCACCGGTATTGCCGGCGGAAACACACGCAGCCACCTCTCCGGATTTCACCAGATTGATAGCCACACGCATCGATGAATCTTTTTTGTTACGGAGCGCCAGCGCAGGCGGCTCATCCATAGCCACCACTTCGCTGGCGTGCACCACCGTCAAGCGATCACGGATCGCTTTTTCAGGCGCAGCACGACGCAGACGCTCCTCCAACCGGTCGGCATGACCCACCAGTGAGAGCGCAGCGCCCGGAAACTCCGCAGCAAAAGCAAGCGCAGCAGCGACCGTGACCTTAGGCCCATGGTCGCCACCCATACAGTCAATCGCGATTTTGACGGTCATATCCGTTCAAAGCTCACGCTTAACATCATGGCCAGGCACAAACCCTGACCCGCCCCGATTAGGCTTCAGTCGTCTTAACGACCTTCTTACCGCGGTAGACACCCGACGGCGAAATATGGTGACGGCGGTGAACTTCACCCGTCGTCGCTTCGATGGCCAGCGGCGGATTGCTCAAGGAATCATGAGCACGGTGCATACCACGCTTCGACGGGGATTTTTTGTTTTGTTGAACAGCCATGTTGTTACTCCTGGTTAAATCGGTACTGCTGGTTTATTACCTGTTACGCGCCCGAACAAGTTCTGGCAGGAATGCCTAATTCAAACCCTTGGCTGACTTGAGCTGGGCCAGCGCAGCAAACGGATGATCTTCCGCCTGATCCGGCGCCGCTTCGGGCAGCGCACACACTTCATGGCGCGGAACGATAGGCAGGGAAAGAATCAATTCATCCTCCACGAGCACCATCGTCTGCACCCGAGGCGGTACAGGCATCGGCATAAACTCCCTGTCCGGATCCGCTGATTCGTCGTCAAGCGCATCCAGACGGGCCAGTTCGGCCTCATCCGCCACCCACTCCACCGTATGCTCATGATCAATGATCACAGTCACCGGCTGCAGGCAGCGCTGACAGGACTGTTCCAGAGCAGCCACCAATCCGATCGTGGTCGCCGGTCGCCGATCAGCACTCATAGAGGCTTTCAGGGTGACGCGCACGACGCCTTTCGAACTGGTCAGCAAATCCGCGAGCCGCGGAAAATCGGACACCGGCACGTCAGCAGCAACCGCGAGATGTTCGCGGGCAATGACATCCGGGTCAAAACTTTCCGGCAAATCGGCAGACAACATCCAGACCTGTCCCGTTGAAAAACGGCGAATGATACCATCGGCAGACCAAATTGTTGACTGTTTTCTTGCAATATTCGTCGCCAAGCCTTTGAAAGCGCACCAAACATGACCTTTTCGTCCACCGCCCAACCCTGCCAACCGACGCCCCGCCCTCTGATACTGGGCTCCAGTTCAGCCTACCGTCGTGCCCTACTGACCCGACTGGGGCTCCCGTTCAGTGTCATTAGCCCGGACATTGATGAAACACCGCACCCTGGCGAACACCCGGCAGCAACGGCCCGGCGCCTCGCACGCGAAAAAGCGCGTGCCGTCGTTGCCCTGCTGCCAGAGGACCAAAAACATGCGCTCGTCATTGGTAGCGACCAGGTGGCGGTGATGGGCGACCGCCAATTTGGCAAACCAGGCAGCCACGATAAAGCCGTCGAACAACTCATGGCCTTAAGCGGGCAAACCGTGGTCTTTGAAACCGCACTCTGCCTCCATGACACCCTTAGCGGGGAATCTCACGAAGAACTGGTCAGCACCGAAGTCGAATTCCGGACACTTGCGCGCGATGAAATCGAAGCCTATCTCCACAAGGAGCCCGCTTACGATTGCGCAGGATCCGCCAAATCAGAGGCGCTAGGCATTGCCCTGCTGGATCGGTTAAGCGGGGACGACCCCACCGCCTTGGTCGGCTTGCCACTCATCGCGCTGTGCCGACTACTCCGCCGTGTCGGACTTAACCCGCTCCTGGTATAAAACCGCATGACGACCCCAACGCCAGCCCTCCATCTGATCCCCGTACCATTAAGCGAACTGGTTGGTGCAGACCCTTCGCGGTCGCTAACGGCTGATGTGATTGAACAAACACGCAATCTGCGACATTTTGTTGTTGAAAACGCAAAAAGTGCTCGCGCATTCCTTAAAACCATAGAAATGCCCGTACCTATTGCCGAATTAAGCATCAAAGAGTTACCTGGGCGAGGAAAAATGGGCAAATCCGAGGCAAACAACAGCGATTGGGATGCGCTTTTAAGCCCAATCACCTCGGGAAGCCCAATTGGCCTACTGTCTGAAGCGGGTTGCCCTGCCGTAGCGGACCCCGGCTCTGACCTTGTGCAACGCGCCCATCAGCGCAACATCCCGGTATTGCCCCATATCGGCCCATCATCCCTGCTTCTGGCACTCATGGGTTCCGGCTTAGGGGGGCAATGCTTTGCCTTTCACGGCTACTTACCCCAGGATGAAGCGGGTCGCAAACAGTCACTCTCAAAGCTGGAAGAAGAGTCCCGTCGTTTTGGCCAAACCCAGATCGTGATCGAAACCCCGTATCGCAACCGCGCCTTCTTCGAGAGCCTACTCAACGGACTTAAACCGAATACGCAACTGTGCGTAGCGGCCGACCTAACTATGCCCAGCCAGCTTATTGTGACCAGAAGCATCGCAGGCTGGAAAAACGCGGTTGCCCCTGTCCTTGAGAAGCGGCCAGCAGTCTTTTTGTTCAAACAATAACAGCGGGTTAACCGTTTATTTTCATCCAGTTTGCAAGGTCTGAAATCGAGCCCACCAGACCCACCGGCTGACAATCTTTCAGCGCAGCAACAGGGTGTGCGCCATGGGTAATACCCAGGCCATGAGCACCCGCATTTTGGGCCATCTGCAAATCATGTGTTGTATCGCCGATCATGAGGGTTCGCGCCGGATCTACCGCAAACTGGTTCATGATTTCTTCCAGCATTTGCGGATGCGGTTTACTCCGGGTTTCATCGGCCGTGCGGGTGGTATCGAAATAGCGCCCCAGGCCGCTATGACCCAGAGCCCGGTCCAAGCCCAAACGACTTTTGCCCGTCGCTACGGCGATCCAGCGGTGCTCTGCTTGTAATGCCTGCAATAAGCCCTCAACCCCCTCGAACAGGGTGAGCTCATGGTCACCTGACAGATAGTGCTTGCGGTAAGCGTTAACCAGATCATCGTAGTGAGAAGCCGGCAACTCGGGCACGGCGTGCATTAGCGCCTCGCGCAAGCCCATACCAATCACATAGCGCGCCTTTTCATCGCTGGGTGGTGTGACACCGATATCCCGACTGGCCGCCTGGATGGCTTTTACAATCGCGCCGGTAGAATCAAGTAGAGTCCCATCCCAGTCAAATACAACAAGGTCATACGATCGATTGTTAATGTAATTCATGAGGAATGCGCATGGCTGATGATATTTAGAAAGCGGTCCAACTCTGGCGGCAAAGGTGCGTCAATACCCAGCGGTTCACCGGTCACAGGGTGCCGACAACGCATGCTGGCTGCATGCAGAAACATACGTTCTAGCTGCTTACTTTGTGCCAGAGACTTGTTCAAGACGAAATCACCGTATTTGTCATCACCGACGATCGGATAGCCCAGCGCAGCCAGATGTACCCGAATCTGGTGTGTCCGACCTGTTTTTAAACGGGCCTCAACCAGGGCATACCCGGGATACTGCTCTCGCAACCGGAAATGCGTTTCAGCCGGCTTAACCTCCGGGCTTTGCAAATCACGCCCCTTGGCGATGCGGACACGGCGCTCTCCTTCCGCTGTCAGATACTTGTAGAGCGGCAGCGTGACCTGCAGAGACCTCTCCTTCCAAACACCGGGCACGAGTGCCAGGTAACGCTTGTCACCTCGCTGTTCACGGAACATATCGTGCAAACCAAGCAGTGCTGCCCGCTTTTTAGCCACCAGGAGCACGCCGGAAGTTTCCCGGTCCAGGCGATGAGCCAATTCAAGAAACCGGGCGCCAGGACGCTGGGCGCGCAGCGCTTCGATCAGCCCCCATGCCAAGCCGCTGCCGCCATGGACCGCAATGCCGGCGGGTTTATTCAAGGCAACCAGAGCCTCATCTTCATACAGAATCGGCAGGTCAATCATCGGGGCGACCGGCGGCTTTTCCTCCGAGAAGACTTCACAGCGAACGGGTGGCAACCTGAGCTCATCCCCTTCGAATAGTCGTTGATCTGGCTGACAGCGGCCACCGTTGATCCGCACCTCACCGCTACGGACAATACGATAGATACGGCTTTTCGGCACACCCTTCAGGTGTCGAAGCAGATAGTTGTCCAAGCGTTGACCCGCTTCTTCCGGACCAATGGTGCGGCGCTGCACTACCGCATGAGAGGTGGCGGCATGGAGTGGCGGCACAAAACTCTCAGAGTTCGTTGTTTTTTTTAACTTTATAGCCCCCGCAGCAACTCCCGAGGAAGTTTTTTTGCGGATTGGGGTCGAAGCCATTCTATTACTGCGTGACATACCTTATACTCTACACGTTTGTGCTGCCAGCAGGTCGCTTATCGGCGTTAGCCGGATCGATCTGCCCGGATTCCGACCCGAGATCGTCGATCCACGCGTTCGTGATTCGTGACCATCCGGCGCAGCCAAACCGGGCTATGACGACTGGCCCAGACGAACACAAGCAGCCGTCACCGACTGACACACGCCCGGCGTTTGCAGTCCCGAATGCAGCAACGGTAGGCCATGCATCCCTGCGATGACAAAGCCTGCCGGTCTTAATCGGTCACCCGTCCGTACGTCCGGCTTGGGATCCACTCAGGATATCCCCTGCCTCGCCTTGAGAGCACGCCGCGCGGCCCCGTCCACCGATTGTAGTTCAGACCCTGCCACGGGATTGTGGGTGCCGGTGCTTTTGGAGCACCATCCATGAAACGCATGCTATTTAATGCGACGCAAGCGGAAGAATTACGCGTCGCGATTGTCGAAGGTCAGAAACTGATCGACCTCGATATCGAATCCGCATCCAAAGAACAACGCAAGAGCAATATCTACAAAGGGGTCATAACCCGTATCGAACCGTCGCTAGAAGCCGTGTTCGTAAACTACGGTGCTGACCGCCATGGCTTCCTGCCCTTCAAGGAAATCGCCCGCGAATACTACGCACCGAATGGCGAAGGTAGCCGCGCGAAAATGCAGGAAACCCTGAAAGAGGGTCAGGAGCTCATCGTTCAGGTCGACAAAGATGAGCGTGGCAACAAGGGGGCTGCCCTGACGACCTATGTCTCCCTGGCCGGTCGTTATCTGGTGCTAATGCCTAACAATCCGCGTGGCGGCGGTGTTTCGCGCCGTGTCGAAGGGGATGACCGTTCGGAACTGCGTGACGCAATGGCCCAGCTGACCGTCCCGGAAGGCATGAGTCTGATCGCCCGTACCGCTGCCATTGGTCGTACGGCTGAAGAGCTGCAGTGGGATCTCAACTACCTGATGCAGCTGTGGACCGCCATTGACTCCGTAGCCAAAGACAACACCGCGCCGCTGCTGATTTTCCAGGAAGGCAGCCTGGTCATTCGTGCTATCCGCGACTACTTCCAACCGGACATCGGTGAAATTCTCATCGATACAGATGATATTTTCGAGCAAGCCCAGGCCTTCATGAGCCAGGTCATGCCGAACAACGTTAACCGCGTCAAACGCTATCGCGACGACGTCCCGCTCTTCTCCCGCTTCCAGATCGAACACCAGATCGAATCTGCCTACGCTCGTCAGGTTAACCTGCCGGCCGGTGGCGCCATCGTCATCGACCATACGGAAGCCCTGGTATCGGTCGACGTCAACTCGGGTCGCTCGACCAAGGGCAGCGATATCGAAGAGACTGCACTGAAGACCAACCTGGAAGCAGCTGACGAAATCGCCCGCCAGTTGCGTTTGCGCGACCTCGGTGGTCTGATCGTCATCGACTTCATCGACATGGAAAGTGCCCGGAATCAGCGCGAAGTCGAAAACCGTCTGCGTGACGCCCTGCATCACGACCGTGCCCGCGTTCAGACCAGCAAAATCAGCCGGTTTGGCCTGCTGGAGCTGTCGCGCCAGCGTCTGCGTCCAGCCCTGGCTGAAACCTCTTACATCACCTGCCCGCGCTGTACCGGTACCGGCCATATCCGCTCCACTGAATCGGCTGCCCTGCATATCCTGCGAATCCTCGAAGAAGAGGCGATGAAGGAGAACACGGCCGCTGTTCATACTCAAGTACCAGTCGATGTTGCCACCTTCCTACTCAATGAGAAGCGTGCCGATATCCAGGCGATTGAACTGCGTCACAAGATCACGATTCTGATTTTGCCAAACAAGCATCTGGAAACCCCGGCACATCAGATTCAGCGTCTGCGTCATGACGAACTGAACCAGGAAGATGTGCGCGAACCATCCTACAAGATGGTCGATCTGACCCTGAATGAACAGCCGGCCTATACCGCTGAACAGCAGAAGAACCAGCATCGCCAGCAGGCCGCCATCCGTAATATTGCCCCCGCCCAACCGGCACCGATCTCCATGGAATCGACGACACCAAGCGAACCGATTCCGGAAGAAAAGTCCGGCTTTATCAGCAAGCTCTTTAGCTGGTTGAGTGGTGACACCAAGAAAAAGCCGCCGGTTGAAACCGCACGTCCGCGCACCCCGCGCGAACCCCGTGAAGGTCGTGGCAATGGTCGCCGTCAATCCGGTGACGGCGAAGGCCGCCAGGGACGTGGCGAGCGTGGTCAGCGTGGCGATGGCCAGGATGGCCGTCGCAACAACCGCCGAGGCGAAGGTCAGGATGGTCGTCGCAACAACCGTGGTGAACGTACCACCAACCCGGCTACTGAAAACGCCACAGAAGATAATGCCCAGACCAGCCAGGGAGGCAACAACCGTCGCCGCGGTGGTCGTGGCAACCGCGGAGAACGCAACGCCAACCCCGCTACTGCTGCCGACTCGCAGAATCCGGTCACGGAAGCCGCAAGCGAAACGGCTGTGATCACCCAGGTTGAAGGTCAAGCGCCCGCAGAAGCCGCTGCCGAAAACACCGGCACAGGTGGCAATGGACGTCGCCGCGGTCGTCGCGGTGGTCGTCGCGAACGCGGTGATCGCCAGAGCAACGACAGTAACAACAGTGATAGCACGAATGACGTCAGCGATACCGCTGCTCCAGCAACTGCCGCACCGCTCATCGTGACTGAGGCGACCGTCGTTGTCACCGAAACATCAGCAC
>JACCDV010736475.1_pt1 | contig 10936 bp, 8 predicted proteins | sample 7446131 | NCBI WGS metagenome assembly JACCDV01 (sample SAMN15323448, study PRJNA562643) | freshwater metagenome | isolation source: river surface water | place: USA:Blue River Watershed | collected 2017-08-17
CCGTGATAATCCTAAGATAGTATATTTATAGAAAAGAAGTTAATCTTGCAATTTAACGCCAACAAACAAGGGCAAAACAGAATAAAGGGGAGATAGTGGTGACAGTAAAGATAAAATCCAAAAAAATATTAAATAATACCTACGTTTAGCATATAAGCGAATGTAGGTTGATAAAAAATCTAATAAGGATAAATTACCTTTACTGATGCGTTCAAATCAATAGAATTAGACTTAATATCAACATTAAAGAAGTCGATCACTGGCGAATGAGTATAAATACAAGTATAAGGGAAGTATAAGGAAAATCGGAAGACAAGGCAAAGTATTTGACCAATACAACTAAAGAAATTAAGAAGAACCTAATATTTATAAGCCAGGGGTAAGTGTATATAAGCCTTAGCTTATCTCAGCATGGGAAGATTATTCAATTAATGATGATTTTTGATTATTTAATAAGGTTATTACCCTAAGTTTTCATATAAAATAAAAAGCTGAGTTTCTATCTAGCGTGATTGAAATAACTTTGAGCTAATCTATTATTTCATGTATTGAGAATATTGCTATCATTTTTCTTAAACGAAATTTCTTACAGTATCAGCATATCTTTGCGCATTCTCTATAGGTATCATATGAGCATGACCTTCCCATATTTCGAACTTCTTAAAGTATTCGCCTGTAGACTTAACATCATCAAGTTGAATGATGCCATCGTCAATGCCATGCAGATGTATTCCCTATATCATCAGATTGATTACCTTTGCCTTGACTGCATTTATATTGATGTCAGAATTAGCCATGGCATACCAAACATCATAATAACATCTTTGCCTGAGGGTTCCGTCCATCATATTTTAGCATTTTGTTATAAGTGACTGTTGACTCGGTATCAAGAGTAGTGACTGATATATACCTGCTTTTATGGCCTCTCTATTTGATGTCTATACCCCGACAGCTAAGGCTGCAATGAGAGGGTGCGATCGGATCTGTTCCATAGTCTTACACGCTACGCCCTCATTCATGCATATATACCCATTGTATGATATGGTACAAGTCAGTACTACTTTCTTAACTAGCTGTGGAGCTAGTTCGGCAAACTTCATAGAGATTCCTCCTCCAAAGCTCCATCCAATAGCAACGCATTCCTTGATATCTTTGAGACGACAAAAATCTACAAGATCTCCAGCCCAGTCTTTAAAATGGCTACACTTATTGATGTAAGAAGAGTAGCCGAATCCTCTCATATCCACTGCAATAATATGATAATCATATTCCTTTAAAATATAGATTGTTTCAAGCCACCACTTCCAACATCCGAAATGTCCATGAATGAAGAACAGAGTTGGCTTTATGTTCTTCTTGTCCGGAGCATGCTCAAAGTAATGAATACTTTATCCGTTTGTGAGTTGAAGTACTGAAGTTATCATCTGAGCCATGAAATAAAAAATTATAAATCTTTATTATAGCAAAGAAAACTTAAATTAAGGATACGCTTAAAGATTGCAAAAATACGATAGTTCTATTTGGCTGGCATCTTTGAATTTCAAGGTTTTGATAGAGTCTTTATAAATATGCAAAAATCATTTTGAAACGCCCTCTCATAAAGATATCCACTCTTCTAGTAGCTATTGAAAACCCTCCTCAGAGATGTCACCTATTATTCTATTATTATCTTCTCTTTGTGATGGGGATTGTGTTTATTGAGTCATTAGTGGTTTATGTTTGGTGAGTTCGATTTGTCTTAGAATCGCCGTTTCCTCTTCCTTTATCTTTCTGTGTAATTATTATGGCTTCGATTTCTCTGATATTTGATGATAGAATTTACTTAAATCAGCATATCTTACATTTTTTTATTCAAAGGTGTTTGACTAAAGTTGAAGTGACTCCTCATCTATCATCCTATCGCTCCAAAATTAAGTATTTTCTGATTATAATTGCTTTTAAATGGTATGGAAACGAAACCATTAATGGTTGGAGTTAGATATATCTTAAATGCCTTCATGTTTCATAAAATCTATCCTTTGATAAATTCTGTTTAGATTGTTTTGTACTTTATATCCTTTCATGTTATGATTTATTGGTATCTTATCGAGTATTTAGAAAGAAAGGCCGTAGAAGTTGTCTAAATGCAAGAAACCAATTTAAGAGCCCAAACTTATAGGATTAACTGATAAGGGATGATAGTTAGGGGTGGTTTTTCCAGTGTCAAAAAGCAGTTGGAATTTGTTTTTAAACTGATTAATTTCTCCAATAAACTATCTCTTTAATCTTTCCTTTGGAGATTACCAGTCAATGCTCAGCTAAGTAAGAAGTGAAGAGCCATTTTCGTAAGGACTATGAGCAATAAGTAAAGGAGTCTAATTTTGAAGTTTAATTGCTTCGCCAAAGAATTATTAAAAATTATGAAGCGAGTCAAGCTTCTATTGTTTCTGGCTGGTAAAAGTTTGTAGGATTGATGGTGGAGATTCCTCACAATAATGCGGTATTTTGAGTACAGGCTAGTGAACCTTCCGAATATCATAAATGTTAACTGAAAAGCTCTCACTTGTAAGAAAATATCTTGGCCCAAATTTAGTATTTTCAAGAGGCAGGCCAGAGTAAATTCTATTCATAAAAGCTTGTGGTCTTTTACAAAGCTAGCTGACACCTTTCTTTCTTCTATCAGCTATCAACAAAGCATTTTCTTTGCAAACAAATATCTAACTTTCTGTAATCTACCACAATGAGTTTATTAAGCCGTCTATTCTGCACCAGAGATGTAGATTAGTTTATTATTGATTCCTTTGCTCATACAATGAGGAATATGGTTTCTAATATGTTGAGAATAATATCTTTTATTGGCAAATCTGATAATTTATTAATTAGGAGCCAAATAAATGCTTAGATATTACTGTCTTTTATTTTGGGTCAATAGAGTAAAGAGATCTTGATGTCCGAACATACAATATATGGTCTTATGCGCTAATCTAATAAATCCATTCGTTTAGATCCATAAGCAATGTTGGAATAACTGTGGAAACACTCCATACTTCTTTATTTGGTTGCAATTTAGATTTTGTGATAAAATCTGAGATTTGAGCAGACTTTATCTTCGTTTGGTGAGCCCAATAATATGTTCCTTCATCCATCACACTTGTATTTTTAAATTTACGTATGGGCTGATATTCTTATTCCTTAAGAAGCTCTTAAAGAGCCTCCTCACTGTAATCATGCTATACTGATGCTTTGAGATATTGTATTTGACGCGGAATCTTCAAATTATTACGAAGATTATTGCTAACTGTAGGTTTAAATTAAGGTGTTGAAGATAGGATGCGAGCGATAGGGACGCTACGGAAATATTCTTTGTAGGGTTAGAATTTGGTGCAGATTTTCCTTTGCAGAAACTATATCTTTTTTCTATTTGTTTAAGATGAATCCTCGTTAAGGAGACTAGTTTAAAAATAATCTTCGTTGTTGTCCATTATCAATTTTGATAATTATATGCTAACCAAATAAATACTCCTTATATAATAAAATGCAGTTTTACTTCAATAAGGCGGATTATCTTCATCCAATATAATAGTATATGAAGCATTTCAATGTATTTTCAAATCATTTAGCTTCATCTGAGGTCTGTTTAATTTTGAGTGCCTGTTCTCGCTGCGCTCAACTAAGGGAAGGCTTAGTCTTGAAACTTTGTCCTATCTCAGTAGCTATCTTAAAGTTAGAATCAAGTCACAGAGAGGAGGTCGTTCGTTCTAAGGCCCTAAGCATCTATATAAAATGTCTTTAAGTTTGGGTGGCATATGAATAGACTATAGTTTCCTTGCTCGAATTAACTCAATGAGGTCTCTTTGTTGATGGACAGTCGTGAAGGTGGAGAATAGTAATACAATGACCATTGCTAGGCTAAAAATATCAGTCCTGTAATCATATTTTTATGAAGTAGCTTGCTCAGGTGAGCTAAAAAGCTTAGTCCCAACACTTTTACTGAACTGTTCTTCCTCTTCACTGGAAGAAAGCAATAATTGATCGTATCTTCCGTGTTATTGGATTGAAGATTTCCAATATTTTGCCTTTCTAGCGATTCCAAAGTCAATAATTTTGCTCTTTCTCTTATCGTTCATGATAATGTTATGAAGTTTGATGTCTCGATGAATAATTCTTTGTGAATGCAGATAGGCAAGCCCTTTGGTAATGTCCAGGGCTATCTAATAATTTTAAATCCATAGGCGCTCTTATTATACCTTTTGCGTTTTCTACAAATTTCGCTCATAGAGGAAAGTTTGAAGATTCATTTAACACAACTATGTTAAAATGTATATTTGGATTTATTTGTAGTCAATCAACTTCTTGCCGTCCCCCAAACTTCTTTGCTGAGATTTGTTTTTCCAACTTTTATCTGCTTATTTTTATTGTGGGGCAGAGGCCGAGCCAAAGACGATGCCGTCAGAATTATACGAATCATCACAGAGTAGCATTTAAAACTAATCTTATTCTTTGTCTTATTCCATCATTTCTGCTTTTTCTTCTTCGGAAAAAGATAGGAGTTATACCCAAGAACCATGATATTTTAAAATTTGAGCGTGATGAAGTTGTGAGTGGATCTTCACCTCAGATAGTCCACGGTAAAGCTTCTATTGGGCCTCCTCCTCATCATTGCCTGGCTTTATCTTCACGATTTTAGCAGCATAGAGTTTTCCATCGATTTTGTTACGAACGCGATGGACCTCAGCAAAGCCACCTGACCCAAGTATTCCCAGATCTTCAAATTCATTTTTGAAGCGCTAACTAAATGAGATAGTACGTTGTATTGGGCGATTTTCTAATAATCAAAGCCTAGCATTTATAATCGATTTATAGATTATTGACGGGCACGTTAGACTTATCTGCACCAATATGTTATTAAGCTACTTCATTTGTTAAATATGCTTGTAAGAATTATTGAAAGATTTTCAATAGAGTTGTTGGGAATTTAAAATTTTAAGGGTCGGCTTGGACTTTTCTCATTATTAATAGGTTACAAGGAGTAAATAAATTTAAAATCCAATAAAATAATGTAATTACGCAGTATTATTCGTATATTTATCATTTTGTTGCATCAAAAAGATTGATTTTGCTGTTTGAGATAAGCTTAAGTACTCTCATTATCTTATTCCTCTTCATCCTCAAATGAATATTACTCCTATTATTCCTCCTACTCATCTTCTTCCTATTACCAAGCTTCGTCATAGGAAATGTCTTTCAATATTGGTTATTTTTCAAAAAGCATTTGAGGCTCCTTTAGATTCTGATAATGTTCTTACTGTTATTGAGGATAAAAGCAAACCTATTAATTCGTTTATTTTTAAGCTACATAGAATTTACCAGTCATCTTTTGCAGTTCCAATACTTCTTAGTAAAGCCTTTTTTTCTATCTCTGAAGGTTGATTTGCTTGATCTGAATATACTAATATTTACTGAATCGTCTCTAATTTTGGAGTCAAGCTCTTATATTTTGTTGATGAGCGTATTATTCTAATTCATAATATCGATTTCTATTGCCTTATTCATGGCCTTCATCCCTTTTTCTCGCTTGCGTTGCTCTTTCACTATCCTTCTTTGCTCTTTCAAGGAATATTTGTTGGTTGAGATCTTAGATTGAAGCTATTTGATCTCTTACAGATAAACTTGCTTTGCAGACTATAACTATATTTAGATGATCATTACTTCCATAAACCTGTTGTATTTTTTTAGGGTTTTTATCTTTGAGATCTATTTATTATTCTGCTCAATTTATTGGATTAGTTGCTAAATTTAACGCTTCAAAGATGGACTAATAGTGTTAAACTGGGTTTAGAGGTTATTGATTTTCGATAAAGCTGCGATTTTAGTTTGTGATAGCTGTCTCTTCATAAACCCATTTGAGGCTGTAAGTTACTGATGTTTTATCTTTTACTTTCGTACTTGTTACAACAAATTCTATTTATCAAATGCTTTCTTATTCCTCACTGCGAAATCTGGAACCAAACTTGCTTCTTTGCGGCAATGCAGAGTTAGGTTGGATTTTTGTGAGCGCGTCTGTACTTTCCTCACAGCAAAGTTATCCATGAATGCACTAAGTAGATTTTGGTTTACAGTGTAAAGGGGGAAGTGACATAAGCTTCTTTCATGTTTGATTTTTCTAAATTGAATAATTATAAATTCGATGCTTATAGAACATCATCAATATTTATTGACCAAGCTCATTAATAATCCAAAGAGGAATTCGTTTATTTATTTGATAGGTCAATAATAATATTTATTTTTAACTCTGATGAGAAGGCATTAAAGATAATAATAAACTAATCTAATTGTTATCCATGAGTACTCTCCAACCGATCTTCAATCCTTTTTAAATCCTAAACATAAACCATCTCAAAGTTCCATGCCTAAAATATACGGTCGTAAAGGAAAGAGTAGATTTCTGTATAATATCTAACAACTTATTAAAAATTAAAATAGTAGCTTTCAAAGGTAATGCTGTCATTTGATCTATTCTGCCAAGTATAAATCGACTTAGATTGAAACTCAGAGAAAAAGTAAAATCAATCTTGAATCTTTCTCAAAGCCCAAGAATAATTGCTGTAATAAATTTAATTGCCTGTGCAGTCGACCCTTAAGTAAAAGAAGTATTTCTGATAATAAAGGTAACTCAACATAAATTAAAAAGTTTATGAAAAATAGGCTCCCACAACTAAAATAGTTTTCTTAAATGGTACAAAAAGATAGTCATAAAAAAATATTGAAAACAGACAAAAACATCTCTTAGTCAAAAGCTAAAGAGTTTAAAATAAGGAGATTTACTGAAGATAAAAGTCAATAAAAAGTTAAGAAAGAAGTAAAAGATTAGTAGGTACAAACATAGCCAAGACATCTTTCATCGAGAGGCCCTGAAGAGAACGATAATATCTTTCAAACCAAACTAACAGGAAGCTCATCTGGGTCATTTAAAGATAAATAGATAAAAAATATGAGATATAAAACATAACTGAACTCCGCATAAAAGCCACAAGTATAGGCACGATAGAAGATTAAAATAAATTAAAGTAAGATGAAAAACATTTAATCAAAGTTTACTTAAGAAAAGCAAAGAAACAATTCAGAAGATTCAATCTAAATTTCATCATTTACTATGAAGAATTAAGCATCAAGCACAGTGTTCCATCAGATAAAAAAGATGTCTTAAACAAAGAGATAGAAAAGACCAAATAGTAAGGCATATTCGATTTTATCAAATGGATTATTCAAAATACCATAGGAAGATTAGTATGAAGACTATCTACAATATTACAAGCCTATTAATCCTGCATTCAATGTACGTGAGTTAATAAAAAAAGAAAATTTTCATATTGTGCCCACAGAAAATCATGTTTATTTTGGTCAAATAGTCGATCGCAAGAAAAATGGAGAAGGTATTACAGTTTCATAAAAGGAGATCTATTAAGGAAAGTACTAGAATAATTTAAAGGTGTAAGGTTCTGAGAAGAATAGAGATGGGAAATACACAGGATAGTTTCTTAGAGGAAAAAGGCATGGAAAGGGAAAATTTTAATGGCATAATGGAGAGGTATTCGAAGGAGAGTGGAGGGATGGAAAAAAGAACGGCTTTGGAGTGTGGAAATCTCCCAAAGGGGACTTTTATGAAGGATAGTGGAAAGATAATAGACAGCATGGCAAAGGATATTATGTTCACAAAGGCGGCTCTAAGTATAGAGGCTATTTTAAATAATTTCTAAAGCACGGTAAGGGAGACTAATAATTCGCAAATGGAGACAAATATTCAGGCAACTATGAATTTGGAAAGCCACACGGCTACGGAAAATACACATGGAAAAACGGAGATGAATATTAAGGCTAATTCATTGATGGATCAAGAGAGGGGCGAGGAAAATTAAAAAGGACCAATGGATAGATCTATTAAGGATAGTTTAAGCACGATAGTAAGCATGGCTTAGGCAGAGAAAAATATAAATCTGGAGAGGTATTCTAAGGAGAGTTCAAGAATGGTGAAAGATACAAAGGAAAGTTAAGGACTAAAAACGGAGCATAAATATCAATAGCATAAACTTGATAAGTACATTTTTTCTGTGTTAATCAGCTTTCCATGAAAATTATCATTGAGAATATTTTTGCCTTAGCATTTTCATTCCTTCTTGAATAGTTTCTTGCTCATTCTATTAAAGAATTTTCTTCTCCTATTCGTTTAATTTGACTTATCTAACGCCAATATTCCAAAAAGCAACTAAATTTAAACATGGCTTACTTGCTACTCCAATGACTGAAGCGATGCCTATTGCGTAGCTCTTTTTTATTGTTGATTATTTGCTGCTCTATGGTTATGAAGTGATGATGGGTTGCTATTGCTGAGATAATTTGTGGATGGTTCGAAGGAGAGATAATCTATTCCTTGACATTAATATGGATCAAATTATTATTAATAAGCTATATGCCAATGAAAGAAAATTATACCACAAAGTTTCAATTGATATGCTTACAATAATACAGTTGGGTTTTACAATTATTTTATTAATAATAAAATATTAATGTCAGAACAAACATAATCAAAAGCACTAGATGTAACTTTAAAGTAGTCTGAGAACACCACACAAACTTAACAACTCACCTCCACACCTCATAAATAAAAATCAAAGCTCTTATCATAGGTAATACCTGATGATGGTTAGTAAGCAAATTATAAGAATTAATTTATGAACATATCGGTAGCTAAACATTAGCCTTTCCCACATGTACCTGAATCCAAAAAGATATTGACAAAGCCTTATAAGATACAACGTTAAAGTAAAAATCGTTCAAGGACTTAGCCTAAGTAGACAATCAAAGTTAATCTATAGTAAAAAAAGAAAACTTTGTTCCCCCAACTTAGTACAAATTTAGTTGAGGTTTAGAATAAGAAAGAGAAAGTGATGAAGCTGAGGGAATTATATCAAAAGAAAAGTAAGCTATTCAAAAAGCTAGAGCAGATCAATCGAGAATTCATTAACATCAAATACTAAAGCCAGGAGCTAGTAAGTAGATAGTAAGCTGTCCAACAAATAAAGAGTGGATAGCAAACAAGCCTCTCAAGGAAAAGCCCTTCAAATCGCAAGAACAGCTATCATTTCCATTACTCCCGATATCTTCTAAATAACAAGAAGAAGGATCCATCCCCTTAATCTATGGTATCTCCACAAAAAAATAGAGAAGTCCTCTCTTTTATAAAGAAAATGCATTAGTAATCAATAAAGAGAGATTTAAATCGATTTGAGTATAGTAAAAAGGTCATAGAAAATCAAATTAAGCATGTTTGCATGGAGTGCTCAAGATAAAAATGTCAGGATGATGCAGTGGGAAGAATACTACGGTAGAGCAGAGTTGAATGATAATTATGTACAAAATATAAAAGTAAAAATCATTAGCAATGGACTTTCATTTAAAACGATATCTTTGATTTTTCCAATAAATATTATGAAAGGCTTAGAACTGAGATGCTAAGAAAAGCTAAATTCCATATACAGTTAACTGATATTGATAGTTAGTCACAAAGTGTATATTTGGTTGATTCAACTTCATTAGTCTATTCAATTGCTATTTATTTTAGTTTATTCTCTGCTACAAAACTTTCCTGTCTTAGGTTCCTCTCTTACTGAGTCTTTATTAAAGCACTCTTAGAGAAGGAGGCATGATGCACAATACTTAAGGCAGACATTAATTATCATTCTTCAGCTTTTAGCAGATATCTTTCATCCCTTAGATATCAATATCAAGCAAAGGTATTTTCTTACGTCTGATTATATCAAAATAAGACTGGGTACTTGTCCCATAATAGTTAGTAAAAACCTTCTTGTTCTCCAGCATCTCATTATTATCCTTACGCTCATTGAATTCTTCACTGGAAATAAAGTAATAGTCTTTCCCATGGATTTCCCCAGCACGAGGCTTTCTGGTTGTAAAACTAACAACGAACTCAAAGATAGAATATTTGGATAGGAGCTGGGAAATGATGGTTCCCTTCCCTACTCCTGACGGACCAATCACTATGAGCGACTTCATAATATAAGATAAGATTAATTGAGGACAAACCTATCAGTTTATAGAATCTTCCTCAATCTTTTACTAATCAAGTTTATCCGTAGCTTAGTAATCATTAATCGGATATGATTTATTTCGGAATGCTTTATAGCATTTAGAGTAGAAGTTTACTTCGTTGAACTCCATTTCCCAGAATAGCTAAGCATTATTGGCTTTTATTGAGGGTGGTTTGAAGAAATATCGCATCATTTACTTTATTTTATACTTCAACACAACGGCAATGACTATCATATCATTGAATGTTTAGAATCTGTATTATTTTTTATGTTCCAGATTATGGTTTATCTGATTTTTGATGCTCAGTAACCGTGGATATTGGTTTAGTAATTCACTATCGATTTAATCCAATCTTTCCTTTAAGTTGGCAAAAAAGAACTCTTTGAATTTCTTCTTTTTTATTTTCCTTAGAAAAATCACTCTTTCTGAGAGAGGAATGAGGCTTCCTTTTTCATCTTGATGGCAAAAGTTTTGAACACATAATGATCCAACTTTATAGGACGCCTCAGTACTCGGAGGGATCAACTTTTAGCAACCTGGACGAGGCTTAATCAGAAACAGATTTCTAAGAAAAGTGTTTTTACATAAACCGCACATTGCCTTGTGAAAATCGACGCATTCTCTTGAATTGGGGACGAACTCCCATCGTTTGAATACTTCAGAATAGTGCAAATTTGGATCTTGGGAAGGACTAAGGCTATTCTTCTCAGATATGCTTCTGTCCCCTTTGATCTCTCACTCCTTTAATGATAATATTGCTGCTACTAGCTGGTGCGATTATCCTTTGTATGGAAAGCATTACTTTTGCTTGTAGGGTTTCTTGATTCATATTAAAAGAATATTAATATAG
>JACCDV010487798.1_pt1 | contig 10933 bp, 10 predicted proteins | sample 7446131 | NCBI WGS metagenome assembly JACCDV01 (sample SAMN15323448, study PRJNA562643) | freshwater metagenome | isolation source: river surface water | place: USA:Blue River Watershed | collected 2017-08-17
CGAGATCTTCCTGTGTCACACCAATCTCTGTTCTGTATTTGCTTACTTCGTTTTTGATCTTCTCTTGCATACATTTTGAATTATCTGATTGTAACTGACAAAAACGGTAATGTAAAGCTGTCTTTACTTATATTTCGCCATCTCTGCCTCAGTCGGCCTCGTAATTCCAAAGAAACCCTGCTTGATATTCGGTAGCCAAATGTGGGCTTTATTCGTCTTCCAAAAGGTTCCAATTTCTCGTGCAATGTCGAGCCTGACTGACAAAAGTGGCACATGATGCCACTTTTGTTGTATGTGGCCTGGCTTTTTGTAGGTTCGAGCGTTCTCTATTTCCTGCTCAATAGCTTTTCGTGCTTTTATGAGGCTCAAAAAGAAAGAACTGTAAGAAAGCTGGATCTTTTTGTCGGAAATGGTGAGGTTCGAGCCAAGGCATGCGAGTATCGCTCTTTTGGTCTTTTCATCCCCATTCTCGTACCAAAGGTGGGCATAGCAGGCAAAGTCAAAGGTTTGCTCTGAAAGTTCTGCCCATTGTTCAACCGCCTTATTCTTAATCTTCAGTTCGTCTTCAAGGAGACCTTTCTTTCTGAGTAGATCTGATTTTAAAGACTGGTATTCCTGATCGCCGATAATGGTCCGAGCCTTGTTGGAAGGTGCGGTGAAGTTAAGAGTCAAAGACTGCAGCTGCTGTGTTACTTCTTCACATTCTTTGTGTTTGGTCCTTATTGCTATCGAGTCACTTTCGGCCTCAGTCTTGCGAACCTCATGGACATGGCGGACTGCCCAGTCACGATACTCTTCTGAAATTCTTATATCTTTAAGGATTGCTCCAATCTGTAGATGTAGCAGTTTTACTTCTACATGCTTTTCAGTACAGCCTGCATCGTATCTCTTTTTCGTGCAATTATAGTAAACGTAATGGTGGACATTGCCGTTCTTGCAACGCTTTACTTTAGCTTGGGCTGTAATGCTGCAACCACAGGTGGCACATTTCATGAGGCCGGTAAAAGCAAACATTCGCTCCTCATGTCGTGGTCGTGGCTGGTTACTTCTTCCCATAATCTTTTGGACCCTATCAAATTCCTCTTTTGTCACCATTGGCTCATGCGCTCCTTTATTCCAATTACCGCTGTGTAGAGGAAACTCAAACCAACCGTAATAAAATGGGTTGCCTAGGACTGCATAAATTGCTGATCGTGAAAGATGCTCGCCGCCAATGTTTCTACGTGGGACCGTACGGAGGTTCAATTGCTTTCTTGAGATGTTCCAAATCTGGGCCATTGAATAATTGCCGGTAAGTGCAAGGTCAAAGAGTCTTCGGACCAATGGAAACCTTTCGGGATCTCTTTCCAAAGTCTTATAACCTTTCTGTTTATTTGGTGTATTGAGATAACCAATTGGTGCGCCACTTGGCATCCAGCCATCTCTTACTTTCTTTTGCAGGCATCGCTTTACATTCACAGACAGATCTCGGATAAACTGGTTGGCCATACCAAGCTCAACCTGCATCATGAGGACGTTATCGGTCGGATAGTAAGTTCGGCCGAAGGTGACGATCTGAGATATCGCACTCTGCTGCAACATCCAACTTATCTGGCCACCATCGACTGGATTGCGCGCCAAGCGGTCCAGTTTCCAGCACAGGATACCGTTGGCTTCGCCTTTATAAATTCTCTCAAGCATTGAGTTAAATACCTTCCTGCCTGGCTTTTTGGCTGACTGTGATTCTTCAAGAACATCCAGTACATGTAAGCCTTGATCTTTAGCAATCTTCATAAGCTCGTCCTTTTGGGCATCGATTGATGCCGCCTGACGATCTTCTGCCTCGCTGGATTTACGAGCATAGAGGAAGTATTTAATTGGTTGGTTTATCTGGTTCATGGTTTATTTGTGTCTCAGGTATGTGGGTCTCATTTGCTGGTTCAGCCCATTTTTCACCGTTTTTAAAGGGTGGTTCCGTAGTATCTGATTGGATACTGCCGACTTCCCGTAAATTTCCCGTTATATCGGGAAAATTATCTCCTTCTTTTGTGGGTCTTACCACCTCACTTAAGGGTATGTCTCCTTCATAGGCTGTATGGACGACACTATGCCCAGAAGGGTCCTGAATAGCAACTTTCTCTGGTAACTGCCATTTCTGCATTTTCTTCTTAAGAACATCGCCTATGCTAGTTAAAGAATTCGGGGATTTATTTATTTGGTTAGTTAGAGTATCTACGTTAATACTACGGTTTCTACGCTTTCGGATACTGCGGAGATGTATATCTGGATACTGCGCAACTGAATCTTTAAGTTTGAGACGCCCTTTAACATGGGCTATGCTTTTCCAAAAATCGACCGACTTAAAGTAGTACAGGTTCAGAGTTTTGAATCCACTCTTTGTCTGAACCACACCAAGGATGCTGCACTCAACAAGAAGCCGGACCGCATTAGCTACGTAGTTTCTATTCTTCTCTCCAGTTAGGTCCTGGATCGTGTCCAGGTTCGGCCAGGCCACCTGAGTTTGTGTGTTCCCATGCTTAAGAATTGCACAGTAGACGAGTGTACAAATCTTCGGCAGTTTTGCCATATAGCCTTCACTCACAAATTCATTCTCGATGAAAAAGCGAGTCGGCTTTCTCTTACCACGCAGAACGGATCGATCAATCTGATTCTTCAGTTCCTCGATCTTCGCCTTGTGGTAGGCATGAGCTATCTCTGTTTTCTTTTTCTTCGGGTCCAACCACTCGAGGAAATACTTCTCGTTGTTGTTCATATTCTGTAAGCCACACCTTTTTCACAGGCCTATAGACAAGATCAAAGACCGTCAGGAGTTTGGTAGCTTCTTCAACAAGAATTTCATCTGATGGGACCTCGCCATGTTCCTGGCGATAGATCTCTCGATATTCATCTAGTGCTTGTTTGCTTAGCATGATGGTGTAGTGTTTGGTTAATAATTTCGACCTTTAGTCTCTTCCAGAAATAGAAAGAGCTGAGTCCCAGTTGCAAGTGACTCAGCTCTTTCCATGCAACTGGATGTTATGTATCGTAGATCCTATTTCGTGCAAAATTACGTGCATTACTTTTGGACCGTCCGATTTGTCTATTCTGAGGTCATGTAATTCTCTAATTGCAGGAATTAATTCGGACCAAAGAACTACTTAATCCTAGACTCTATAAAATGCAAAACGTGGTGTATTACTTTTTATGGCTAGGATTATAGGTTTATCCTAAGGTGTATAAAGTTCCTAACTGTAGGAATTACTTTTACCCCTGAGGACTGTTTTAATCCTATTGTCTAAAAAGTGAAAAATGCGTTGCATTACTTTCATCTCCTCGGACAGTCATATCCTAAAAGCAAATGTGGTGCATTTCGGTGTGCATTACTTTTCCCTTAGGACCAGGTAAGTATGGGGTCCGAATAAGTGCGAATTAGTGGGTATTGACTGAGACAACGTAAAAAGCCCTGAATAGGCTTGGAAAAGCGTACACAGGGCCGTTTAGGGGGTAATTAGGCCTAAAATCTATGGACTGTTTTATACTCAATTCCCTCACAAGATTTGATCTTGGCACGAAATTCATCCCAGATTTCTTTCGTTACCTCCTGCTTCAAAATTGATTTAATATCCATCATGACGCTGCTATTGTAAGAGAAAAGATCATTCTCTAGATCATGCATTTCTTTACATAACCAATGTTCATCAGGCCCCATCAAATTCGGCTCCTTTTTCTTTAAATCAAAATATTCTTTGTTTAGCACCAAATACTTTGCATTTAGGTCATCAATTAAACCAACTATCCCGTCTATATTTTTCTTATATTTATGTAAAATTAATCCGAGATATATTAATTTTTCCACGACTCGAGGATGGTTGTAGCCATAACCAAGAGACACTTTTTCAAAATGCTGCTGCACAAGTCTAATGTACAGATCTATAACATTCTTAACATCAAATACCTTTTCTGAAAGATTATCCCTAATCTCTCTCAAGAGAGTCTCTTGGACCTTCTCCAAATTAAACAAAAAGCTATTATCCACCTTATCAGTCTTCTCAAAATACCAACTCAATGTATTGAACTGAGTTCTATATAATTTTGATAAATCGAGTTTAAATTTTACTTGAATACCGTAGATAATTCTTAGGTTATTTTCTACCGATTGGATAATCGGTAATCCCATTTGTTTATTTTCAAGTCCAGTGTCTCTTGCGAAGTCGAGTAGAAAATCACTCCATCTTTCTAGTAATCCGACTAATGTATCAATGGTCTCTTTTTGCTTATCACTGTCCTGGAGTTCAAAGATTGAATTGGTTAGAGTAGCAAGCCATCCTTGGAAGCTGATATATATCTCGCTAAGAGATAAATTTAAGCCACTAGATAAAGATAGAATTATGCTTGTCTTTTTCAATTCCTTAAAAAGATCCTTCCAAAATATTTCGTCATCCTCATACTTATTCCAGGCAATTCTTATTTGATTGAAATATATATTTAGGATCTCTTTAAGAAATGCCTCCTGATTTTCAGATAAGCAAGCTGGGATTATTTTATTTATTGCCTGATTTATTTGACTATAAACAAAATAGTTATAGCTATTTTGCAATAGTAGATTTGAGACCTTTGAAATTGATTTAATTGACTCCCATACCCAATCATTCTCTTTTGATTTTGCTAATTTTTCTATCAGACCAGTGTAGTAGGCTAACACCAGAGTGAGTAATGGATTTTCTCCTTGAGCGCCAATATTTTTATCAGCAAACTTTATTACTAGAGAATTGTTTAGTAGGCTTTCATATATTGATAGTAAAAAGTAAATATTTTCCTTTCTTTTTTCTTGGATTATTCTATTGCTTATCGACTCCAAATATTCAAGAACTTTCGCAGTGAAACCCTCATCATCACAAGTGTACGTTCCCCAAAAACTGGCAGGCGTTCTGATTAAATGACCATTTCTTAAACTCAGGTGCTTTAAATATATGTCATGAATGTACCTGAGGGTTAGATTAAACGAGTTGATCTCGTTTTTTGATAACAGCCTTAAGCCTATTTCATATAGGTATTTTATGTTCTCAAGAGCTAACGCATTCCAATTGGGATTAGACTTATATTGAATCGCCAATGAAAGATCCTTATTTATATCTTTGTATTCAAATATCTTATTTTGTAAATCAGCATGTTTCCTTAATTGTTTATTTATTTTTTCTAAAGATAAGAAGGCGTCATTTCTTATCTTGGTTAGTGTTGTCTCAGGGTTAATTCTTGTCCTGAGGTCTTTATAAAGAATATAGATTAAATAAAAAGCAAAGAACGAAACGGCGATGAGTATCTCAATCACTGAGTATTTGAAAAGGATTGGAGACATAAGTGCTAAAAGCATCAAAGAAACAAGCAGCCAGAAAAACCACTTCTCCTTCTTATCCTTGATAAATTTATTTAAATATTGTGTCGAAAAAAGATCGGCAGTGCTTTGTAAAATAAAAGTTGAAAATGAAAAGATAATCGCAATAGATGCACCAATCACTCCTGCTATAGCAAACGCAAACCCATAAATATGATCATCGGAAATATTTATACCTTGGTATATTAAAAACTTCTGAATTAGGAAAATGGACACACTGAATATCAGAAGATAGAACAGGAAGGAATCAATAAATTTATATAACCGATTTTTTGTCTTCAACCAATCGTTGATTACATATTGTCTGATTTTATAATACTGCAGAAAAACCTTTTGCTTAGTAGTTAGTTTTCTTTCTTTTTTTTGTTCATCTTGCATAAGTCTAAAAAGTTATTTCTTTTACAGAAAAGACAAAGCCTGTACGACCCCATTTATCTTCACTTGATGTCATTGGAATTGGTAACTGCACAAAATAAACACCCTTAAAATTTGTTTCTAGTCCATTAGGGAAATACGCAGATAATTCATCAGGGTTAGTAGATGGGACCGTTGCCTCAATGAGCAAAACTAAGTTATTTACTAAATCCTCTGGATATTTTTTCTCTTTCTTTAGAATGTAATCTTGAATGGATTTTTTCTTGTCATATTGGGTCGGCACCAGGACAGCTTTGAACTTAGGTAACAGTTTTATAAGCTCAGGGTTGCCTGATACTGTCATGTTATCTGAATAGACCAACCCCTCGCCACGAAAAGCAACATTTTGAATTAAAATACTTTTACCTAGCTTGCTTGATACCGCTACAACATCAACGTGTGTATCTTCTTCTTTGTGGTTAGAGTCAATTGAAAAATCAAGGTTTTCAGCAGTGTTTAACCAATCTAAGAAAAAATTAACATGGGTAATTTCTATCTGCCTCATATATTTTCTAAAGGATATACATCCAAAGCAACTTCATCGTAAGGATGAACTTCCTTAATTGCAGCAATAACACTCTCAAGTTTTTCTCGAGGACAAATAGTCTCTATTCTCTCTTCAACAACTTCTTCAAATTTACCAACCTCACCAATATGAGGATTGGCTCCTTGTTCTGGTTTAAACCTACCTACACCCTTTGTGGAGAAGGAACAGAAGCTGTAATTGCCCAGTTTACCGGCCCCTGCTTTGCCTATGGCTTCGCGGACCATATCTGTATGGGTTTCTGGTACGAAGACAACAATTTTTACGTTTTTACTTTGCATGTCTTTTAATAAAGGAAAGTGTTTCGTCTGTTAATTTTTCTTCGCAGCCCTGAAAATCATGATCACAATTTGTAAGCTGCATTATTTCAGTGAGACTATTCTCTTTCTTCATAAGCTCTAGGGCATCTTTAGTTGTAAGGCCCGTATATTCTTCCTGATCTCCAATTGCAACTAAAATTGGTACATTGATCTTACTATAGGCCTCCAACTTGCCCGTAGCTAACGGAAGCGCATTTAGCAATGCTGAATTAGGACCAAGAAAGTTTATTAGAGATTCGGGAGTCTTTGGCATAATTCCAGAATGAGAACCGTATGTGTCTTTCGGCAAGAATGTATCACCTTTACCTTTGTTAATTAAATCTTTTGACTCTTTCAATAGCTTTTCAATATTTTCTCTAATCTTCGTATTATCCTTTCCTTCAAGAATCCTATGTGACCCATAAGAATCAGCTGGGGCAAGCAAAACTATTACAGATACTTTACCGGCATATTTGCCATTGATCATGTAGTACACAACTTTTTCTGTTCCTAAGCTATGGCCAGAAAGTATGATTTTGCTAAACCCTTGCTCTAAGGCAAATTCAATCCAAGTATCAATATCGATTAAGCAATCTTCAAACCTTTCAGTCGCAGCGCCACTCTCTTGATAAGCGTCATAGACTCCGGCTCCTCGATTATTTGTCGAAAGCATGGAAATTCCTTCATTAAGGAATTTCTCTGACATTACTTCAATAAAATATTCCTCATAGAAATTACTTGCTGTGCCATGAATATTTATAAAGACCGTTTTTGATTCTGGGGCTTTAAGAAATAAACCATGGAGCCATAGATTATCCGGAGTTTTAACTTGTACGATTGGGTAATTCATATTTTTTGAATCCATTGGTTTACTGTGTCGGCAAGCTCATTCTCGGAACCAATGTATCCATGATTGGCATCTCCAAGGATTTTAGTTTCGACCTGTTTGCTGTTCTTTGCTGCCTTAGCAATTCTCTCCATGGTCTCTTCGATTGAGACTACAAGAGAATCATCCTTTCGGCCCATTGTGGCAAATAATGGTTGAGTAATTTTACTTAAGGTCTCGAGAATATCAGTAGGATTATGAAAATTAAATATTGCAGCCTTTGAGTCATCTGCAAAGAGACTCAGGTATGTTGCAGCACTCAATGGATATTCATCCCAAACCAATCGAGATAAAAGTTCACCACCTTTTCCTGCTTTAACCATTTTAGTGGCTTCTTCCAGGTCTTGTTTAAATCTTTCTGGATTAGAACGGACCAAGCCGAGCATATCCGAAGGAGACAGAAGCAAAATGGATTTAATTCTAAAGTCATGTGTTTCCGCTAAGTAGTAAGCAACTTTCGGACTTCCAAGACTGTGACCCGATAGATGAATTTCGCTAAATCCTAATTCAGATACTAGATCGATGGCAGCAGAAATATCAAAAATAGAGTCTTCAAATTTCTCGTAAGCATCACCAATGCGGACAAAGGTTCTCTTTCCATCAGTGACTTTTGCTAAATCTTTGATAGCCTCGCAACCTCGATTGTTAAAAACAAAGAAGGCTACATTATTATCAGTAAGTGTTTTAGCTACCGCATCGAGAAATTTATTCTCATAAAAGTTACCGCCCATGCCGTGGACGTGGACTAGGACCTTGCTTGTCTTGATATCTGGTTCATAGAGCAGACCAACAAGTTCTAAGTTATCTTTTGTAATTATACGATTGAGAAATGTCTTCATATATTTTAATTATCGATTTCCTTTTGCTCGATTATGTGTCTTGCAGAGCATCTGACAATTCTTAGCTGATGTTGCACCACCCTTGCTCCATGCAGCAACGTGGTCGGCATCCATATCTGCAAGACTCCAAATCTTATCCTTGTTCGCATCGTGACCGATCGCACAATGTGAACAGTTTGAGATACCTTTCTTCTTTGCAGCAGCAGTTTGAGCTTCATAAACTGAACGTTTTGTTGAGTCTTCAAATACCCGGACTTCAAGTAGTTTTGTTTCAGTCTCTCCACCTAGAACATACTCAAAGATACCTTTGCGATTTTTTACGAAACCATCGGCATAGAGTTTCTGAACTGAAGCAGAGACGGTAGTCGGATTGTATTTTTTCTTATGGTAAGTTTCGTAAAGTCTATTCCACTCAAGGCCTTTCATCTCGCTTTCAACTTCAGTAAATGTAGTTGAAATCCAATCAATAACAATTTCGAAATGCTTTTTTAGCTCGGTAATGTTTTTGTCGTTGCGGTGCTTGCTCATGTAACTATCGATATCACCACCAGAAACCCAATCTAAGGCTCGTTCCAAATATGCCTGGCGTTTAATATCACCTGCAATGTAGGCACTCCATTTCTGGACGTTAGCGTTTTGACTGTTACTAAATTCTTCACGCGCAAGTGTGACAAATGGTCCAGAATATACCGCATTAAGAATCTCTTGTTCGGTTAAAGGAACTCCCGCAATATTGATAGTCTTAAACCAGTCTTTGATCTCCGGCTCATCACCCTCACATACATATACCAACAACTTAGTATCCATGATTTGCTCTCGTTGGCTCTCAGCCATGCCGCTGTAGTACTGTTCATGGCCATTCCTATCTTTGACAGCAAACTTTCCTGTCACAAAGCGACCAATACTTGTGATACGCTGCTGACCATCTAACACCTCAAACTTATCTTTGCCAGCTTGATTAAAATAAATTAAACCTATTGGGTAACCTTTCAAAATTGAGTCAATCACAGCAACGTCACGCTTACCATCAGCATAAATATAATTACGTTGATACTCTGGTTGAATAGTTAATTTTCCAGATAGACCAAACAACCCCTTTCCTTCGAGTTCGTTGTAGACGAAGCCGTCGCAAACTTCTCTAATTGTAATGTCATTTTTTAAGGTTGTTTTCATAATTATTTTTTCTTATGTCTGATAAATAACTTTTTAAATGTTTCTTTGCCATTTATATAGGTACTACGTCCGTAAACACCTTCAGGATCCTGACCAATTCCTCGGTTTGCACCAAGTATCTCAAACTGCTCAGAAGAATATTTGTCCATAAAACTTATCGGCACGCCAATAACACCATCATAGTCGCTTGGGATCGCATCTACATACGAAACATCAATGGCATCGTAATTATCATATTTATCATATGATGTTTTGCCCTGCATTTTTTTATTGAATCTTAAGTTATCTTCCATACTCATTAAGCTGAGTGGTTGATGTCTTCGCCCATGATCCAAATTAGTGTACCAACGTACTCCCTGGACCCTAGTAATATAAACTTTTTTACCTTGTTCATTTACTTTAATTTCACGCACCTGATCTAAATTGGCTATTGCTTCAGGTATTTCATAAAACATAGCTCCACCGTTCACTTTTGCATTATTACCAAACCACACCTTGTTCGCCTTAATCATAGGAAAAACTTCTTTGTATGTAATTGCATTCATGTTCCCAATAATTAAAAATTGCTTTTCATGATCAAAAAGTTGAGTAATGTATTCACGAAATAAACTAAATGGAGGATTGGTGACTACGATGTCTGATTGTTTGAGCAGTTCGACACATTCATCACTCCTAAAATCACCGTCACTCTCAAGCGGCGCCCATTCGTTATTTTTATTCGCCCTAAGCTGCTTCGCAATATCTTCTAGTGTAAAAGAGCCATCACCATCGATATCACCAACTTCATTGATAATGAATTTATTAGCCGTTACTTTTGGACGGCCTTTTGATTTCGGAAGAGTTTTGTCGTCGCCAAACAATCCTAGCTGTGAGTTGGCGACTGGTGATGGTTTATAACTAGTTGAAATGAGTCTCTTTAATCCTAGGCGATTAAAGTTTAAAACGAAGTAACGGAAGAAATTACTCTCAAACGGGTCGTCACAGTTACTGTAAACCACCTTATTCTTGAAGGTATTAGGATCATATTCAAGATATGATTCTACCTCTTTTTGAATATCAGAAAATTGTGTGTAGAACTCATCATTTTTTGCCTTTCTGGCATTTGAAAGATTTTTGTTTGCCATAGTTATTTCTCATTACTCAACATTAACTTCAACTGAAAGATGGCATCCGTCCTCAACTTTGCTCGAGCAGAATCTTTTTGTGAATCGGACAACAATTCTCCCAATCCATCCAAAATATGCTTATTATCCATTGATTCTAATTGACCAATGGCTTTCTCCAAAGCTCCTTTAAAAGAAAGACCCGACCTTTCTTCAACGATCTTTTTGTTTATCGGCCAGTTATTTTTGGCAAAGTATTGGACATCAAAAATATCTCGACTTGTTTTGCCAACTCGTTCAATCA
>JACCDV010186202.1_pt1 | contig 10931 bp, 6 predicted proteins | sample 7446131 | NCBI WGS metagenome assembly JACCDV01 (sample SAMN15323448, study PRJNA562643) | freshwater metagenome | isolation source: river surface water | place: USA:Blue River Watershed | collected 2017-08-17
AACTACTGTTGTTGTTGATTTCAAACCAGTACAAGCTCAAATCATCTACAAATAATTAGATCCATAAAACAGGGTCCTCAAGTCACACCCTATCTTCAATAATGATGGTAACTATTTCACTCCTACCTTTATGCTCCATCAGGATTGGGTAATGTTTATTTTTACTTAGATTAGGCTTTTGGCAAGCTTACAGTTTTTCAAGAAAACTCACGAAAATAAGCTCCACGATCTCGCAGGCGAAAAAGAATAGTGCGTACTTATCATTTTATTTATAGTTTGTCCCTATGCCTTCCAAACAAAATAGTTTTTGCTGTGTGTGCAAAAGTCACTATGATGACTACTTGACTCATCTCGCCATGCCTCGTCATATCGAGCTCTCGAATAAAAACAAATTTTGGAAGGAAATAAATAAACTTTGCAACGGTTTCAATAAAAAACAGACTAAAAGAGGGAGACCAAGAAAATAAAAACCGATCAAGAAATAAAAGAATATAAAAATTGAAAAAGTAAAATTATCAGTGAGACAAAGTTAGACTTTGCCTTAAGAGATTTAGTAATAAATTTGCTGAATTGAGCGTCTGATTCAGTAGATCTATATGAATTTATAATGTATTGAATGGCTTGCCAAATTTAGATGAGTAAATAAAATATAGTTGCTATATTCATAAATTTTAATAATATCTCATTATTTATCAGCATGTAACTTCCATAACCGTTTTCCCACAACCAACCCCAATCATCCAATTTTATTCGTGATTCCTCCACCCAGTCTGACAATTCATCAGAAAGTGGAACAAAGAAGTCTCTCAAATAAACAACGCCGCTAACTAAAAAGTAGATTGAGGAATTTAACCTAAAGATTAAATAAGAGATAGCTTTCAACAAAAAACGTTATTAAAAATTGTCCACACTAAACCCTTACTTTAGCATCAAGCTTTACTCACCTGTTAACAGCTTTAAGCAAGATGACTACCATTCTGGAACTCTTAAGAAAATGATGAAGCAAATAGATATGCTACTTGATTAGGGAAATTTACTTGAAAAATAAATAAAGAAAAGTTAGCTTAGACATATGCAGAGCGATTATCTTGACCCCCACCAAAGAGATGAGATTAAAAGCCACTATACATATCTTAGAAAAATGTGGACTGATATCAGTAAATTATAGCAAAAGAATATGCCAGACCGACTTTAGGAACTCAACAAAAGAGTAGTTATGATAAAGAACAACATATTCAGTGTTACTTAGCACTAGAAGAAATGCTACAGTCATCTTTAGAAGTATTAGAATGTTGATAAAATGGTTAAATCTTCAGTCTACAATACGGAAGAGTATAGATTAATGAAAGAAAAATGCGAACATGCCAATATGGAGAACGAGTAAATACTCAATAGACTAAAATAAACTTGTTAATAGTATTAGAAAAAGCTGTCTGAGAAAAATGAGGAAATAAATAAGTTAATCAAGGATTCAGAAGAACAAAAGAAAATAAATAATTAACTTAAATAAAGAATGCTTTCTAACTAAAGAAAACTACAATAAAGAATTAGTTAGCTTGAAAGTTAAATAAAGCTGAAGGCGAAATTAAGTTCCAACATGAAGTAAAACCATTAACATCAAAATAATATCAAATTTTTAAAATAGTAAAACTATGTTCATCAAATCAAGTTTAGAAAAATTGATTATGAGTCCAACCGGAAAAATAGCTTTGAAATTACTACAGATAGAGCAATCGTAGATGAAATGGAGTCAATAAAAGGCAAATAGTTGCAAAAGGATTGTGTTGTTAAGGCCACCAAGACAATCGAGCAAAATCAGCCAGAATAGGTTGAAGAATAATATGCTTAAGAGAATATAGAGAGAACTGAGTTAAGAGACAATAAAAGTATTGACGGACGTCGTGGAAGATTTGCTCGAATGAGGTCTCCTGCAAATGGCAAACTTATAAAACCAAAGGGTGAATATTTATCTCCACGCATTAAAGATAGTAAGGTATTGGCAGGAGTTAGTGCTTGTCAATGATATTGATCCATAAATTATTATTATGTAAACTGATCAAAATGTCCTTATTTTATATCTTTTTAACATTATCTACAAGATAGCCAGATCTGCCTTCCAATGCCTTTAGATTCTCTCTTTCCTGTCTTACTCTAAACTCTTTTCGTCAGCATGTATCTTCACAAGGGGCGAAAATCTGGTGAGAACATCTTAGAGTTAAAGTTCTTTTTATTTCAACTTTCCAGTATTCTTTTAAAGACTAAGCTTCATATATTAAATTTCCATCTCATGGCTGCGCTTAAGTTATTCAATAATTGAATCGTAATGGTATATAGCCCGAGCAAGCTAATTCTCGTTTTAGTCTTAGAGGATATTAGAGTGGGATAGTTATTGGCTTAGGTCTTTGCGCTAGGGACTGTTCTATTCTTTAACTGTGGGCAGGAAGCTTGGAAATTTGTTTATTATTGGCTAGTTTTATGTGGGAATAGGAGTCAGGCATCCTTGATTTGCCTGAGGATTAATTATTGTACTTTCCCTTAAGCTTGATGTGAGAGATCTCGAAGATCCAAGGTTCGATTTAGAGGAACGTTTTCTTCTTTATTTCATCAAGTTATTTATTTAGTTTATATGTTATTCCCTTGTCTTCTCAATAGTTGCTTTGAGGTTAGCAATCTATTATGTTTTGCTTAAAATTATTGATTACTTGGCCTATATTTATTTCTTCTGTAAATTGGCAGTACTCTTTAGATTTTAGTTCTCACTCATAAGCTTGATTTCCTTCTTCTTGTATTCTACGATTTCTTCTTTTAGGATCTTTTAAATTTTGCCGAATTCCTCTTCTTTTTCTTTAAGTTGATGCTAATAGTCTTCGGTCAGTAGATCTATTTTCTTCTTAAGTGTTTTTTCTGTTTAATCTGTCTTCTTCTTTTCTTTTAGCAGTTCTCTATTCATATTTTCGATTGTGATGGTCTTTTCTAATACATCTTCATTAAGTTTTCTAAGTTGTTTTTCAATGTAAAGGTTGGATTCTTTGCGAGAGCTAACTATACCAGTTGTTCTTGATCTTTACAATTCGCGCCTATTGTTCAAATCCTTAACTTCACGCAGCTTGTCTTCTTAAAGCTGGATAATCTTTTTAGAAAGATTGTTTATTTAGCTTGTATTCATGCTGATTTCACGTTAATAACTAGCTTTCAATGTCATATTTTAGTGTTCCTTCACTGAGAGTTTGGAGTTATAGGTTTCAATGGAAGCACGCAGCTGAGCAATCTCCTTAAAGAGGAACTCTATCTCATTGGTATGTGTAAATTTAAGATTTTACATCTCTTCTTTAGTCAGTTTACTAAACTTATCCTTTATCTAGTCATACTCATCTTGCCTTGATTGTTCACTCTAGTTCAGCTGCTTTTCTAAGGATTCTATTGTCTTTCTATAGGCACTAGCTTGGGCTTCATAGGTGCTTTTTAGCTTGGCGTTATTCTAGACCAAAGATTGAATTTAATTATTTTTAGAGATGAGGAGTTGAGTAAGACGGTCATTCTCAGTATTAAGAGCATAGTTTTACAAAGTAAATTCCTTGACATTTGGCTATAAGCCTCTGATAGGACTGCCAGTTGCTGACATTTTATTACTAAAATTATAAAATATTAATTTACTTTCTGATATTAATAAACACAAATGATCAATAAACTAATTTCTTTCAACAAGCGTTCTTTATAGTTAGCATTTACACGAATATTTTCCAATAGATTTAATGCATGGTTTAGCACTTCTCACTAAAGCTTAATAATGAGCATGAGTGAGGTTAAGTAAGGTTTTCGATGTTATGAGTAAAAGAATATGGTGCAGGCAACTTAATATTTGTAAAGATCATTGAATATCTTACCCTTCTATTAACAGGGAAATCAGATTTACAATGAGTAGTTTTAGGATATAGCACACAAGTACAAAGATTTATATAAAGATTGGTTAATTGCTATGCTTGGACTGGAAAAACATCCAAAATATTCTAGTTGACAACCAAAATTTTACGATCATCACAATAGTACAAATTAAACCTAGGGAGCAATATTAGATAAGCTATTGATACTATGTGCCTCGTGGCAAAACATTAATACGTATTCGATAGTCAAATTAAAACATAGGTAAAGAATAATTACAGCAAAATATTTTCAAAGGAGATTTAACTTAGATAACTGATTAAAATTCACAAAAATCAAGAGCCAGACAGCAACGATCTATAAAGATATTTATATGGATAGTTGAGATCAAGCACTGCATACATTTTTACCTCACTTTTGCTCTTTCCGAGCTTTTCTTCCAATGGTCACTATAATAAGCTGTGTAATACTCTCTTAAAAAACGCATAGAAATCATCGCAGAAGAATATAATAAAGCCACTAAGCATATTGATCACAAACTTGCTTCGGAATAAGCAGTATTTGCAAGCTGAAGGAATGGTGAAATATTGTTTGGATAGAAAAAGATAGAACATCAAACTAAACCTTTTGAAATCCAACCAATAATATATACTTCTCAACATGTTGTTAGCATTTACGTATGAGGGAGTTGATCGGCAAGGGTAAAGCAAACAAATTATTTAGTAATTTAATAATTTGTTTAATTTGGAGACATATCTTGTTCAGCACTTCCTTGTTGATTCTTTTTGATCCATCAGTTCTATTTTTATATCTTGGCATAACTATTAATTGGTAAGCCTACATATCCTTGATACAATTAATTATTCTTTCAACTTTTAATGATAGCATACATCTTTCTGGCACTGGGAGTCCTATTTATCGCAATCTACTTAATCAAAAACAAAGGAGACAAAGGAAAGGAACAAAATTAGCCAGTTTTACCTACAAAAGTCGAACAGGGAGAAATCAGAAAAGTTTCATATGGGAGGGTTAGAATATACTATGGATCTCAGACAGGCACAGCTGCAAAACTAGCCTAACAACTTGCAGAGGAGGGAACAGAGCAAGGTTTTTAACCTTAAGTCATCGATTTGAAGGATCTAAAGATTTAGCATTTTTAGGTAATGGATCAGTTATTTAGTCAATCAACTAAATTTCATTGTTTTTGCTATCCAATACAGGAGAGGGAGAACCTCCTGAGAGTGCTGTTAAGTTCATGAAAACTTTGAAGGGAAAATAAAGCCTTGATGAAGTAAAGAATGTTGACTGGAAAAGAATTAACTATTCGGTTTTCGGATTAGGAAACACACAATACTAACTTTATAACAAAACTGGCATTGATGCCGACAACTTACTAGAGAAAAATGGAGCAAAAAGAATATACCAACTTGGATTAGGAGACGATAATTCAAGTTTATAAGATGACTATACTGATTGGAGGAAAAAGTTATGGCCTGTTCTAAAAACGTTCAGGGAAAGCAATCCTTTAAAGTAATCTTCGCACGAATAAAAAGCCATCAGAAAGATTAGCAATTAATAGACATAATCCTTCAACTACATCTCCAAATCATAACCTATTCACGCAAACTTCAGGCTGTTTATCAAGAAAGGATAAAGTGGCTATCATTGGAGTGAAGAAGACCTTGATTTCAAGACAAAAGCCTCTTTGAAGGCTCAAAATGCCAAAATTAATAATGTTAAAGAGCTAAGGCAAAATTTAAATGATGGTTCAACTCTTTAAATTTAAATTGAGCTCCCTGGACAACCTTAGTATCAAACTGCTGGAAACATCGCCCTTTACAGCAAAAACGATCCTAAAATTGTTCAAGAAATTATTGAATACTTTGACATCAAAATTTAAGACTTGGATAAGAAAATCGGGTTGACTAAGATTAAATAAGAGAAAAAGCTTAAGCTTAATTTCATTCCTAATACAATTAGGACTCTTCTCACCGAATCTATTGATATTCAAGGTAAGTTAACAAAATCTGTGTTGAAAAAGCTAGGAGGTTTCTAATCAAACAATAAGAGTTATTTTGTTGAAAACTCCCTCAAAACCACCAAATAATTTGAAAGGATAACAGACTAAAAAGAATGGTACTACCTTATTAGACTGATAAGATAGTTCGAAGTAAAACTTACGTTTGAAGATTTTGTTTAATTATCAGACTCAATGGCATCAAGACTATTTACTATTGCTTCACATTCCCTCACTCAGAAAAATGTTATCGCTGCAGCTAGTATTGTGTAAAACGGCCTAATCTCCAAATTCTTTCAGTCAAAGCCATAATTTTTAAGAGCATAACTAAAAAAATCAACATTCACGGATGCAATGAGATGGAAGAAAGTCATCTTTATTGCTGCAGGAACTGGGCTAGCTCCCTTTAGGGCATACATTCAATAAAAGATACATAATCTTAAGTTAAAAGAGGAAGGAAAAGATGTCAATGTGCCGATTGTTACATTGATTTTTGGATGCAGGCACGAAACAGGAGATTTCATTTACAAGGAATAAATATTGAAATGGGTTGAGCAAAATGTTATTAACAGACTCCATTTAGCCTTTTCGAGGGATACTTAAAAAGTAAATTTTATTCTATTTAGAAAGTTTATGTCCAAGATGTTCTAAGAAACCAAGAAGAGGAACTTAAATAATTTGGCCATTGTGAAGAAACAGCCATTTATATTTGTGGATCACTCCCTATGGGAAAATCCATAATTGAGGTCTTGGTTTCAGCCTTAGGAGAAGCAAAGGTGAAATAGATTGAAGAGAAAGGAAGAATAGTGAAAGAATTATGGTGATTTAATGCTTTTGATAAATATTAAAAAAGATTATTAATAAATAAATAAGTGAGACAAAATGATCATCTATGTCTCCTGCTCTTTGATTTGGAGTTGCTATTGTTTCTTTTTCTTGGTTTGTAATCGCGTGATCGTTAATATTTATGCCTGCTTTATTTTTTTTACTAGCGTGATTTTCTATGTTTATGCTTATGATCAAGATTTTTATGCGAACGAGAAGAATTAACTTATACTTTTACTTATTTACTTTTTCTTTCCTTTAGAATTCCCTTTAGTTATTACATAGAAAGACCGAATTTTTTAACCCTCATTTTAAAGAGTGTTGCCTCTTATTAAGGAAACCCCTTAAGAATTAACTATAGATCAGCATCTGTTTAAGTTTCTGTTTTCTAAGGCTTCTTTGTCTAAGCAGGCAAAGTCTATGAGGATTTAAAGCGCTTCTTTCTTTACTAAAGTTTTTACTCTTAAGTCTTTTAGTCTATTGCATCAAGTTGTATTTTTTGAGGGACTTTCGTTTATACTTTATTCCCCAAACACTCCAAAGCTGGCTTTTACTCAACCTTTTTCTCCAAAACAACAGCTTTTTACGCTTCAGGAGTAGTTACCTTGGGAATAACTTTCTTTTTAGGAGCCATTTAAAATAAACACTACTAAAGAAATCATAGAGCTTAACTTAATTCAGTTATGTTTATAAAAATGAAAGGCATTTCAATCAACTGATTTTCGATAAATTTCCAATTATAAGTCCTATGAGGCTTTGCATTCCATAATTGATTTGAATTATTAAGTTTCATAAAAGCATCTATGGTAACTCAAACAATTATGTAGGCGCAACAACCAATTACGCAAGATATCGTTGTTGAAGACGTGCTCAAAGCAATGACACTTGTTGAAGGAGCAGTCGAGTACTTAGTCCTCAATTCCTAAGGTATGTCCCACATTACATAGGAATCCCAATTAAGAAAAGCCCAACCATTACAGCAGAAAGAGCTTTACACTTATCCTTCTTGCTTATGGATTATTGGTCAACTACTAAAAAAGTGATCCAGTCCGATCTCAAGATGAGTGACGTACAATTCAACTCTATTCAAGAACATTGTTGAGAAGATAAGGATCAGAACGACAAAGCAAAAATAGATCATCATAATCCAATCCTTCAGTATCCACTGTGTTGATTGTAGATGGAGAAGCCACCTTATACATGGTCCAGAACTGCGAGCGTAAGAAAGAATAAATACCCGAATAAAAGAAATAAGCCTCCAAATAATGATCGTCTTTCACACCAATCATCCATTTTATATGATTAAAATAATTTAGCCATTTATCGTAAGTCCCGTCGATTAAATTCTAAAAATATGGATAAATAATATACTCGGGTCTCTAGATTTCATTTAGACCGAAACCCATATCGCTCAACAAGCGATTTGATCCCCAAATGCAGGTCTTAGGCCCTTCGAGCCAAAAGAGAAGCGGCGAGAAGCAAAATTAATCTGATCGCTAAGCAGCTTTATGAACTAAAGTATGACCACTAATGGTAGCAATAACAGCTGAAGAGATTAGTAAACAAGGGAGAGTCAATCCAGGAAGAAGTGGATAGGAAATTAAAGAAAGTCTAATAAGAAGTCAGCCACTTGAACGAAACAATAGAAGGATTGAACATATAGAGGATAAATTGCAAAGATGAGTCTGCAATAGTAAGCTAGAGAAGTACTCAACCTGAGGTAGAAAATACATCTATCTGCCAATAAAAAACGTCATTTATGCTTTACAGTCATCGATTAGCAGCATCCAAAATTGAAGTCAGAAATAATAGTATGATGAGAAGTGCAATCATACCAAGCTCTAAACTCCTTCACTCAGCTCATTCTAATAAAATGGTTGGTGCTAGAAGTAAGGGAGGGAAACAGGGATCCTTAAAGCCCACATTAACACAGATCCCGATAGGTAACATAATAATATTCGTTATTTTATCATTAGTCGTTTTGTTCCTCCTATGATCTTGTATTTTTTATTGAATCAGCCTATCATGAATATCGGTAATAATATTTGTTTAATAGAATAATTAATTTAATATCAATTATCTAATGACCACAAAATAAGCTAAGGTGCCCGTTGCCAAACAACCAAAGGAAAAGGTGGCCAAGAAGGAAAATGTTGAGACCAAGGTTTCCCATACTTTTTCCATTGATTGCTCCAAGCCAGTGGAAGATAAGGTGTTCAACACAACCAACTTTGCTGAGTTTTTGAGAGGAAGAATTAAGATCGGAGGAAGGACTGGACGTTTGGGAGATGTGTTGAAAGTAACAAGCGACGACAAGAAGATCACAGTGAAGGCTGATTTAAGTTTTTCGAAGAGATACTTGAAGTACTTGACAAAGAAGTACTTGAAGAAGAACAGTTTGAGATAGTTCTTGTATGTGGTATCAGCGAACAAGTCATCTTACCAGATCAAGTACTTCAACATCCAACAAGAGGGAGGAGATCAGGAATGATATTACCTCATTTACCTTTTTACAGTTTAAATATAATAGTTTCATATCACATGTTCCAACACCTCAATAAACTCTTCATGGCAGTCATCGTCCTCTCCCTCTTCACCTACTTCGAAAGGCCAGACTACAACCTACCCCTCTTTGCCTTCGTCATCCTACTATGGGACCACTCCTTCGTCAAACAAAAGACAAGATTATGGTATCTGATTGCTGTTTCTTCCTTTGTCGATTTTGTATGGATCATCTACTGGGCAGTGACATGGGGAGGATACGATAATAAGTAATCTGGGCTGTGCAATTTTACCATCATTATCAGCGTCATTACCTTTGTTCTCAAAGTTATTATCCTGGTTATCACATACGTTAACTTCGAAGAATGCAAGAAGGCTGTCAGTGAAATCGGAGGAAATTTAAAATACGCATTCAAAGGCCCATCCGAGGGAGGATATCAAGAAATCGATAACTGATCAAAATAACCTCGAATTATATCAAGCAATTAATATTTATTGGACGCATATAGCGTTAGTTCATACTCTATAGCTGGGCTAATTAAGCGCAGCTGAATTTTATTAATATAAATAGAAGGAAGATGAGCTTAACAGCGGATTAATTAATTTAGTCAACTTTGAAAAAACTAGTCTTGAAATGCGAAGTCAAAGCTCCCTCCAACTCAGCCCCTGTCCATTCAAAGATCACCCAGAGAGTCACACTCCTACCAACTCCATCCACTCCCATCAATAAATTGCATAATAAATCACCATTAGATAAGCTCTAAGAAGAAGCAGTGTCAGCTGTGATCAAAGGCAATGCTTAATATAATCGCCAGTCATATGCAAATGCATTAAAATAGTATCGGCAGGCATTGTAAATATACTAGCAACTTAAATCCATAAATTACTATAAGATATTGCATTTAATGGTGAGCTGTGAGAAGAAACTTAGGCATTACAAGGAAGTAAAAAGACTCTATGAAGAAATATCTCTTATGCACATTGAGTAGTCGTGATTTGTTTCTTTCATCTCATTGCATGACCTATTTATAGAAATAATATGATCGATCTTACATCGGGCATAATATCATCGTTTTGATCAGAATATAATAAAGGTTAGATGGCAGCCAATAAGCCCAATTATAAGACTTACTGCTTTGAGCACGACAGCAACATCATGTTCTTCTACTACAACCATAATCACCCCATCATGACTAAAAACTATAAGTTTTAGCTTGGGAAAATCAAAATATTCATGCATAATGACCGAGTACTATCATGTCAAATCACGTCTAATCCTCATCTCAATCTCTCCCTCGATTGGAATTAAGAATACTTTGCCAAGCTCTTTCATGGGCTCTCTAAATTTTAGCTCGAGGGAAGTGGGGATTAATATGACGATTCACTGTCTCTGTTAGTAAGAGATCATTTTTAGCAAAATGAGTAGATTTTCTTGATGAGGGCTAAGCTCACAGATGAATATGGATATGATGTTACAAATTAATTCTGGCATGTCTTCAAGAACTATAATTTGTAAAAAATTAAGGCGCTTGAAACAATGCAGGAGGAAAATATTGAAATAAGCCAAAAGGCAGATGTACAGCTCGTCAAACTCATATAGCTGCAAGGCAAGAAGTAAGATGAAAAAAACAGACTGAAAGGACAGCTTTCTGCTCTGCTGCGTGAAAAATAAGCCAAATTAAAGGAATTCAATTAGACATTCAATTAC
>JACCDV010661292.1_pt1 | contig 10931 bp, 7 predicted proteins | sample 7446131 | NCBI WGS metagenome assembly JACCDV01 (sample SAMN15323448, study PRJNA562643) | freshwater metagenome | isolation source: river surface water | place: USA:Blue River Watershed | collected 2017-08-17
CAACATCAATAATATTCAAAGAAAAATATGTATGTAACTCTTCAAATGTATATCAAAACCTGAATATAAGCTCAGTTTCGTAATCTTACTGATAAGATGCAGCATTTCGCTTGGAAAATGAATTTACTTTTTGTCGTTGTCGGAGTTTTTTTAGTATTTTTTTAATCTAATATCACATTTAATAAAATTTATGCCTAATGAAAAATATACTGAATAAAATCAAAAGCCTTCATGTTTGTAAAAGAAGCTGTACTATTGTATCTTTTATCGAAATTATACTATCTTTTGATTGAGACTCAGCAGTCTTTTTTAATCTCTATCTTAAATAAAAGACTAAAGTTATCCCTACCCTTTTTCCTTCAAATTATTACTTATCAATTTCCTTCTGAACTCAATCTTATCACAATACCTGCCCAGCCCCATCAACTGATTCTAAAGCTCATCGACCTCATAATAAGCTTCAATTATTTTTTGATTCTCAGTATAATCCTAACTATTCGTATTTAGCCTTTCAGATTGCTTAGTATTGGCCCTTCTCTATTTTCTACGCTTGTTTTGAAGCCAATTAATTTCTGCAGCTATTCCCTTTAATTTTAAGTCCATCTTAGATGCAATTTATTCCATTTTTTATGTATTTTTATATAGTACTTAAACTGCCTTATTTTTCATTTATTTGTATTGAATCTACGAATGAAAGTCTTACGATTCATTCTTAGATTGCAGTTTATTAGATGAACTATAGTAAGATAGAAGATTTTGAATATGGCCTATTTATGTTCGACATTGAATCTAATTAAACTAAAATTAGGATTAAATTTTATCGAGCAAATGAGGAACTATGTCTTTATTAAAACTTTCCACAAATTATTTCTCGGCACTTGAAATAACCCCAAGAATTTTACTCTATAAAAATTTGATGTGATTGACATATTTTTGCTTTATCTTTTAGAAATTTTTCTTAATTATTAATTTCTGTTTATTATTAATTTAGCTAATCTTTTCCTCGTATTGCCTGATAGTAATTTTATAGTTTTTAATCTGATTGACGATATTTTTATTGATATGTTAGTAATGATGATTGATATTGGTGTGAATTGCCTCTCTATCTTTTTTTATTTCGTTGTCGATTTCGTTGATCTGGATGATAAGGTTATTTAATTTTTACCAGTTTAGTGCAACTTGTGAAGTATATTATCTCAGTTTTGGGAAATGTTCAGAGTACTCAAGAAGATTTTGTAATCGTTTATTCTGAGATATTACTCGCAGGATGTTTGATTCAAGCATCTGCATCTTTATTTGGATTTGCTCGCTCTCTCCTTATTGACTTAAGGCACGGGACATGCTTTATGAACTAATACAATAAAAACAATTAATATGCTTTTAATTTTGAATTCATTATTTATTCAAGTTTTCCTCCAGAGAAATTAACAGTAAAGAGAATGAGGCAAATATAAAATATTTGATCAAGTGTAGGTTGGGGTTATGATTATCTGATGTAAAATATGTTCTGTAAAAATAATAGAATAATCCAATAGAAATGGATAAAATCGTTATGACAGAACTTGGCAAATCCTACTTTGAATGCACTAAAACTACCTAGCATCTTCCTGCCCTTAAAAAAATCATCTCTCGGCCAAACAATGAGAACACTCTCTAAACCTCCAAACAAAATTATGGCGCCTTTAGTGTTCTCTCCCTCAGGAAATTACTTCAAGATTAAACGATCAACGAGCTCAATAAACTCAAAGAGCAAAGCTAAAAGAGGAATTACATGAAAGTTAAAGAGGAACTGCTCAAAGATATATCGAATGGTAAACAATTTCTGAATGCTAAGGCAGACCAAATCGCAAAGAAAATCCTAACTGAGAAATAAAAGTGCTAAACCTTGAATTTAGGAGTCGAAATAAGTAAAGGAAAAAACTACCTAAACAAGATAATAAAAGATTTCGAGTCAACCCAACTTTAGAAGCTTAGGATAAATGGTATGATACAATAGAAGTTAAAGGTATAGCAATAAGCAGCATGATCATTTGCCTTCATATTATCTAACAAACAAGAGTTTTATTTTGTACTCTAGATAAATGAATAAGAATCAAGATGTCTAGTGGCTCATAAGACTAAAAATGAAAGGTTTATATTTTTATGCTTTGGGGTCCCTCTTAATGCTGAAAATTTTTGGAATCCTAAGGATATAACTTTTGCTTTCTTTCTTCCTTTTAATAGGCTTATATTTTATTGATGATTAGGAGATGATTTATCTTAATTTTCGGTATTTAGTCGAATAAATTTACTGTCTTCAAAGGTCGAAATTTATTTGCTGAAATTAACTCTTCTTTTTATTGATTATATGTTTTGTGTTAGTAAAGTTGCATAAGTTTCATCGCATTATCTTGGTTTTTCCTTAACTTGTTTTTCTTTGGGGCGGCGCACAAAAAATTTATGGCTAGATTTATGTTTAGGAGGTGAGACTATTTCTGTAAGGAAGCTGCCATTAATATTATAGTGTGTTATTGCACTTTTTTGTGAAATAATTGTAAGCTTTTCATGTTCTTTTTATTTGGACAATGCTTTTCTGCAGTATTACTACTGCTTTTGGAAGGAAAAAACGCGCTGGGTTACGTAGTTTCTATCTAATTTACTGCCGACCTGCCGGAATGTTGGGGATTGATAGAATGTTTGGAACTTTTTATTTTATCTCAACTGCTTTGTGGATATCTCAATGGTAGTTTTTTACCACGGCTATACAGCAGTGGGATCGACCATTTTGTTCAATCTTTTTCGTGGGTTTTAGAATAAGCAATGGCCGTCAAAAGGAGAATCTAAGGCTTGTTACATTACAATAAATATAAATATTATCTTAACTCATAAAGATATTTGGCTTTCTTATAATTACCTCTTACCATTTCCAACAAAATTAGCAAATAATGAGTTCATATTCTAAATGAGCATGAATGGGTGTTACAAAAAATATGCTTTCACACTATGCTAAAAGTAAGATACCTAAAATCCTACTTTCTTCCAATAAATCAATCTAAATACTATGTTTTTGCTAAATTCAAAATTTACTTTTCCGTACGGATAAAAAAATTGTCTAAATAAAATCAATTATCTTTGTTCATCATTGATTATTTTTGACTATCCCAGCCCTTCTATTGTAACCTTAGTACTTGGTCTCTGAGCATTCATAATCCTGCATCTCCCCTAAACATCCTAAGGCTCGATATATAACTTTTTGTTGCGACTCAGCGAGAAGACTAACTGCATTTGGTAGATTTGTATGATGATGCTTTTCTTTATATCTTTCTTAGCTTAGATCATATTAGTCAGCGCCGTCTTAGGTGATATAGGTCACGGGAGAAGATTGTCCAATGGGCTGATGGAAGTTATTATACGAGGCTATTCCTAAACTCAAGATGGTTTTAATGAAATCTCTGTCAATCGCAGACATTCCGGTACTCTCTGAAAGCGCTTTCAACTTTTTCTTTAGCTGTTGATTTTATTTTTATATTTATTGAATATACTGCTTCTTTTTATCTCTTGAATTTTGTGCGGACATACGGTTTCTTTTCTTCTTTCGCGTCTACTGCGACTCCTCATCAAACACGAACGGGGAACCTTATTATTACTCTTGTTTGATCTATGGTGAGATGACGGGATAAGGCTAAGGTTTATATCTTTGGATAGTATTTGGCTGTTTGGATTTAGCATGGTCTCTTTTTAATCTAAGCTTATGCTTTCTGATTGCCAGCATGACAATATTTTTTTTTTAAATAGCTATGGGATAATGTTGCTCAATATGCTCATAAATCCCCGTAAGGCTTGTAGTCCGAAAGCAGATATAGCTGGAAACCTCTTCAATGAGGCGATCTTCAAAGAAAGAGGGGTTGGGGCACTGACTGTAGGGTTAGGCAGATTTTGGGTGGGGCTGATAGATGAGATCATCGATATAGATGTCTGGATCATTTTTATTGAAGCCAAGGAGGGAATTAATAAGGTAATGCTCATCGTTATCTTCAAACTTAAGGTCAAGGTAGTTGCTTTACTTGAGAATTGAGTCCATCCTTTCTGAAGATGATTTTAAATTATAAGATGATTCTCTGAATTCGATTTGAAAATATCAACAAATACTCAATCCATTTACAAGCTGGCGTTGACTTGTCAATACAACATAAAAGAGGGTGGAATAACTCGTTGGAATATCATGATTTTTTGGGTTTGGTTTGTGGATATCAATCATTTTTAGTGATTAGGTTATATATTAAATAATAAAACAGAATAATCTTTTATTGAGAAATCATTGTTACGATAATCAATATTATTGAAATTGTCAGAAAATCTATTGAGAAGAATAATTGGGGATAAGGTTGAGGGAATATGCTCCATGAAAAGCAACAAAAAGAAGCTAATCAAAAAAGATAAAGATAAAAGGCCGATTTCGATTACTTCCTTGAATCTTTTATGTGTAAACTCATATATTTAATCCCAAAGCTGCCTATTGAAATAATTTTATTAATTGATAAATATGTAAAAACCCTTCAATCCAAGAAATACTCAAAGCTAGTCAAAATTCGTACATATAAACGGTACAACAAAAGAATAAGAGCCAATACGCTGGCAATGGCTAACGCAAAGATACAAAAAATAACAATAGCACTAATAGCTGCAACCATTTATACCTCGTATGACTTACAGCTAGAAGAAAACAATACTTTCTGACTTATCTAAAAGGTAGAGAATTGCTTCTTCTTTCAAAATAAAGGATGGGTTTAGTCAAAAATAGAAACCAAGAATATTCACGACAGCAACAAATGCGACTGCTAAAACATAAAAGAAATATCTTCAGCCTTTTATATATCTCAACTCGAATTAAGAACAGCTCAGCATTCCGAATATCAACTATGATGCGATAAAGGATGAGCTAGCGAAAAGACTTGTATAGGCATAGCTCAATGGCAAAAATATTATTGCGGTTTTATCAGCGAAAAGGATGGGATTAAGATACAAACTTTTCCATACTTTTGTTTAGATTTGTACTTGCAATCGGCCAGCTCACAGCCACGATTTAAGAGATTTAACACAACAAATTAAAAGGCAATTAAAACATTTCTCAAAGATCGAAAAGGAAATGTATTATTTTTTTGTTAATCGCTCTCCAGTTCATACATACGATGAAGTTACTAGAAGTAAAGCTTCTCTCTTATTGTTCGACAATGTACCGAAGATAGATCTAAACAAAAAAGTACTTCTAAAAATAGTGGAGCAAGCTGAAAAGATATAATAGGTTTTTTCTGCTTGCGGCAAAATGAAAATCCGTTAGAACTACGCTAAACTTAAAGATGAAATAAATTAAGATGAATAATATGTTTATGATTGGCAGAGGATTACAAATGTTAAAGCATATGTTGATAAGATATCTGAAGATCCAACTGAAAATATGCTTGACCCTATTCCTAAGAAAAAGAACTAGCTTTTAACATGGTATAATTAGAAGTTTAGAGAAGACTAAGTGTCAGTGAAAGGTACAGATAAAAATCCATTGTTCTAATCTAAAAGTCATTTCCCCAATGAAATAAAGAATAAAAAGCTGCTAAGTATGGCAAGGGAAAGAGTATAAAGCTTATAAAAAACAAACAATAGACATAAATTCATCCCAGCTAGAATAGATCTAATGATGGAGCAAGTGAAGAGATAGAATATAATAAAATAGTCAAGCGAAGGCTTACAAAAGAACACTCTCTTTGAGGCTACAGTTTCTAAGAAAGACTTATTGCAATATCTTGATAAGAAGAACACACTTTTAGCTACTCAAAATATTCCTTATCTGATCGAAAAGTATGGTCTTAATAGATTTTAAATCTACAATCTTTATAATCTTTATAAGTCCTTTGAAAAGGTTTCTCTTCTCCGCCACAGAGATAAGAAGCAGATGGAGGAAGTTTTGTAGAAAGGAATCGACAGATAAACGTTCTAGGTTGGATTGAAAGGGCTCGACATGAACCCAGGAGACGAATTAATAAAAAATATATGTTATTTTGGTGACTTTATAAGTTGGGAGCAATTCATTAAAATTATCAGCATTTCTCTTAGAAAAACTCCATAGGAAAAACTTACAGCTATTTTAAAAGGGATCAGTTCTTTCGATGATGGTTTCTTGACGAGACACCAAATTTCATTAATGATTGGAAATAGTCTTCAGAAATTATTCGATAGATAGTAAAACTAACTCAAAGAATATTTTACAAATATGGCAATGAAGTAATTTGACGAGAAAGGGACGGGAAAGGTTTCAGCCTAGACTCTAAAAGAGAAGGTTCTTGGCGATGGATCTAAGAACTTAACAATGGTCTCCTTTCTAATATTAAATACGTGATGGACTCTCTAATAATCTGTATATCTATTGCCTCAATCTAGTCAATCTTTCATATTGTAATCTTTTTATCTATTGATCCAAAGGTATTGGAATAAATTTAATATATGTATATAATTAATGATGTATGTTTAATACTATTTATGAGCTAGCTGTTAAATTTGATCAATTATCAGGCTAATTACATATAATTTACAGAATGAAAAAGAATATGACACTGCCTTCTAATGCACCTCTAACACCATACTTCATGGTGAAATATGTCTCGGATAATCCCTTAATAGTTTCCTTCATTCCTATTGACCCCTCTCATCCAGATTTGGGCCTTGCACATCAGAGGGATCTCCCAGCATCGGAATAGTCTTAGGATTAATCCAATATTCACACAGCAAGCCAGCCTAAAGCGTCAAAACCATCTGCAATTTAACTGAGAAGAAGGAAGCAAAATCGCCTAAAGAAATAATTGAAAAGTCTAAGCCATTAGCATTTCCTGACAAAAAAGAGAATAATAAAGAAGATAGAGAAAGTAGAGAAAATAAAGAAAATAAAGAAAATAAAGAAGCCAAAGAAAGTAAAGAGACTAAAGAAATCAAAGAAATTAAGGAAGCCAAAAAAATCAAGATAACCCTCTATTGAAGATTCCGATATCGAATAAGTAGAAGAATCTAGAGATAATACGATAGGACTTCCACCCTTTGGACTATCGCCCGATGAAACCCAGAAAAAGCTTGTTTCATTATTGGAGAGAAGAGTTTTTGGTTGGGACGAAAAAAAGCTAGTGAAGAAAATATAGAAACCCATAATAAAAGTACAATATAATTGGCTGTGATTATTTTTTCATTTTGAAATCAAACTTTCAAGTATTTGTTAATGACTGAGGTCAAAAGTATTAATTGTCAAGTTGAATATTATCGTTTGCATATTTACATCTCCCTTATAATGTTTGGTAATTCATTTAGTATAATCAACATCAAAATGGAGTTTCCTGCTGATCAAATTTTTATTTTCGATCAATTTTATATTCTATTCGTAAATCTTAATAATTTCCTTAATTTTATCTTTTCTTTTATCACTACTCGTATCAATAAAGCTATTTTGTAAAGCATTAATTTTTCGTCTTTATGCCTTCTTCATTTATTCTTTCTAGCGTTGATAGAATTCACATAGTTAATCATAATTTTATGGATATTTCTTTACATTATATTTCTTCAGTCGATCAATAATATAATCTTAAAGCTGTTACTCGATTATTCTTCGATCAATACCCAAAAGGATGCTGTCTTAATCGATATTAATTTGCTATTTTCGATAATTAACACCATCTATTAACTCAGTTACACCTATGATTTCTTACTTTTTAAATTAAATTCTATGGGAGTATGTTTTACTCAATATCCTAACCTATCTTTAAAACTTTCTATTGGGAATCTTGTTTACTTTCTATATTTATATTATAACTTTCCTTGAAGTTTTGCCTTCAAATATGACGTATAAGTAGTTAGCTTAATCCCCTATTTTATATAGTCTCTACCCTTTTAAATAATAGAATAGTGATATGTTTTCGATACATTTGTTGACTGTCTTTTAATTAAGCATTTTGAATAGCTGAATACTATTAATAAAATCTTTTATTTTCGCATATTACTGTTTAATATATGAAGACAGAAAGGATACATATTCATGGCGATTAATGGCAAGTAACTTGGTTGTATAATCAGCACTAAGAAGACTTTTGTTGAGGGTTCTTCGGGTTATTAGCTGTCCAGAACTGAATAGCTAACCTTAGTAAAAGCATTAGCCTTATAAGATAATGATCATCATTTTTTATTAGATTTAGTTCATATCGACTAGATATACTTTCTTTGCCATATTTTCTATCAAAGGATCTTGATGAATTTTGAAGAATTTTATATTTTTTAAAAAGAGAGAAATTAGCTCATTATGGTTACTATTTCGATTAAATGGCTCAATTCGCAGAAACTAATAGAATTTCTATTTGGGGGTTGGAAGTTTGATCTTCATCTCTTTAATAAAACCCTAATAGGGAACATTAGTTTTTGTCAACGACTTGGAATACTGTCTAGTTTTCGCAGTAAAAAGCGTTTTCCTATCTTAGGTATCACTACCAAGTGTGCTTATCCTAACCCGATCATTTTATTGAAGACTTCTGACTCTTCTTAAGCTGGGGTTAGTTTTTTATTTCCTTTTTATGATAAAGCTTCTCATTTTATTATTGTATTATTGTTAAGATAAATAAAATGAATCACAGCCAACTTTCTTAACAATAATCTTTTACTTTTATTGTCCATATAACAAAATAAATTAAGATATGTAAAACCGATCCCCTGAGGATAAAAAAAAGATCAAGATATCATTAAAAAGCAACTAGCCAAACAAAGATAACGAATTATAAAGCGACCTAATCAAAAGAGCTATTAACAAGTCATACATCAAGCAGCTCGCTAGGAACGAAGATGATCTACAAGTTGAGTCAACTGTTGAGACAGTTGGCAGTTTCCTTCTTGGCTTCATTTCCACTGAAGATATAAGGAAAGAGCTGGAGTAATATTGGTGTATAGTTGCTCTCAATGAAGATGCATTATTTGCGTCTCAAGGATCTTCATTTTGTTATAGTCCCATTAGCACGTCTTCTCATGCTGATAACCTCAAACTCTATCAACTTTTTATTGGTCTTGGCTATCGTTAATTTAGACTCCAGTCTTTATCGTAGTCAAGTAAGTTCTTTTTCTTCAATGTTGATACAATCGAGTCTGCTTTTATTTTTACTGATATCAATGATCCACACAGCCAAAATCGAATAAGGTACACATATCTATATCAAGAGTGATGATAGATAATAAGCATGAATTGGATTTTTATATTCTTCCCTCAACCCTACCTTTCGAATTCACCCTTCTCAACCCTACTGAGCAATCACAAAGATTATGCATGGAGATAGCGAATACAACTCTTAAAATCGTTAAGTCCTCGATCGAGCAAAGCAAAGGTAAGCTTTATAAAATGCCGAGCAGTCTGTTACCTGACAAATAAAGTTTCTATGAAGTAATCATACATTTATATCAGAATAGATATGTAAGCTAGCAACAATTTGCGAAGTATTGCCAGACTGGAGATGTTATTCTCTTCCGAGATAATCATACCTTTGCCAAGGTTCAAAGATTCATCACAAACTCATAATGTGACCATATTGGAATGGTCTATAGGGATTAAAAATATGGACTTTGCATTTTCTAGTCAAACTCGGGAACGGGTGTATCATTGGCAATGTGGAATCAGCTTGTTAGATATAGATGGTTTGAGAATATTGAGGGAATTTATTGGAGAAGGCTTAATATGCAAAATAAACTATAAAACTTTGATGCAAAGGTAAAAGATTTCGTAAAGGTTAATCTTCATAAAGAATACGGGTTTTCTTTGGGAAAACTCTTTAGGTTCAAAGAAATCGTTTACTAGAATGAAGAGTAAGAGAAGAATCGAACATATTTTTGCTCATAGCTGATTGCTGCACTTTATAAGTATCTAGGATTGCTTGAAGCATAGAAACCCTCAAGTTCATACATTCCCAAAGATTTCACTGACAAAGGATCCATCAACATGATCAATAACACAGCTCTTGAACCATAAAGAAGGATAATATTCAACGATAATTTACTAAAAGAAAATTATAGATTTTATAAATGATCGATCCTTCGAATTTCTTATATATAAGTCTCTATTATCGAAAAGCTCATATTAATATCATTCACAAAAATATGCCACTTACTTGCTTTATACTTCGATTTGATTTGAAAGCCTTTACAAAATAAATGCATTTTTCGATAAGCTATCGAGATGTTTATAATTCTTAGGAGAAGCCTATACTTTAGAAGGAGTTTGGTAGTTCCTTTACTTTGAAGAACTACGATTCGACTTAGAAATAGAAACATAAATTTTCTGTTTACTTTTATTCAGACTATCATTTCTTTATTATTTTGCAAGAATATTCTTATTTCTTTTGATTTGCTTCAAAGTTAATATTCTCCAATCATCCAAATTATTACAGTTATTGTCTTCCTTCCTCGAATCGTAAACGATATTCGTCTCTGCTCTTGTAGTTGAATTTAGATCCATCATAAAATTAATCTTATTGACATGATGATGCTATTAAGATGCTAAAATTTTCTTCTCAAACCTATTAGCTTTAAGAAATTAGGGTGATTATTATTGAATACGAATGGCGTTTGATTGTATTTTGGAGATGCTCGTTCGATTGATGGGTACACGGTTCATATATAGTGATTAAAATATTATGGAATTTGAAGCAATTTTGGAATATTATTAGAACAAAAGCAAAGCATACTTAAGTAACTGTTATTGTAGTCTAAAGAAAAGTATTAGTAAAGAAGTAAAAAATCAAATGCTGCATAAACAAACTAATACTATTTTAACAGACAAATTATACTATGAATTATAAGAGCATCAAACCATAAATTTACTTATCAACTCACTGAAATAAATGAATAGGATACTATTTAAAATAAAAAAAATGGGGTTGGGGTTGGGG
>JACCDV010375705.1_pt1 | contig 10927 bp, 12 predicted proteins | sample 7446131 | NCBI WGS metagenome assembly JACCDV01 (sample SAMN15323448, study PRJNA562643) | freshwater metagenome | isolation source: river surface water | place: USA:Blue River Watershed | collected 2017-08-17
ATAAATTGAGAAACAAAGAATAGCAAAAACGCTATATTTTTAAACATAATAAAGTTATTTATTGTTATTAATTCTTTGATTTACAGAATAAAAAACAATAAACTTATGCGTAAAAAACCAATTGACAGTAGAGTTTATAGAGTGGCGGCGCATGAGAATCGCAATAAAAAGCCACTTCATTTGAAACGAAATTTTCTGATTCAAATGCAACGAAATTGGGTCTCCATTCCGTAGTAAAAACAGCTGGTTCTAAATCTAATTGAAGGGTTTTAACCAATATATCATCGGTCTTTTTTTCAACTTTGATTAGTTTGTTAGAACAACAAGAATCGTGTGAATCTTCTTTTGCGCAACAAGATCTCACCTCCTCAACACAAGGTTCGTCTTCTTGATATTGAAAGGAAACCGATACAATTTCATCCTTACAATAATGCACAGCAAAACTCAACCCTAAATTGGCAAGCAATATTAAGGAAGCTAAAACGATACTTATGTGCTTTCTGAAATTCATCGAGGCAAAAGTAGGAAATTGAATTTTAATTTGCGTTAATTTTGTTCTAAATTTCAATGACTTGTCCTAAAAATGGCACTTGAGCATCAAAACCATATTGTTCTTGCACCTTAAATCGCAACTCATCCGCAGCTTCGTTTTCACCATGAACTAAAAACACTTTTTGTGGTTTGTTTTCTAATTCCGACAACCAATTCAGTAAATCTTTTTGATCGCCATGTGCCGATAAACTTTCGATTAAAAGAATATTAGCTACAATAGGATAATAATTTCCGTAAATTTTGATTTCTTGAGCCCCTTCTAATAATTTTCTGCCACGAGTTCCTTCGGCTTGATAGCCTACTAATACAACTGTCGTTTCAGGTTTATCGATTAGTCGTTCTAAATACGATAAAACCCTTCCTCCTGTAATCATACCACTTGCTGCGATGACTACTTTTGGTTTTTTATCGTAAACGGCGTTCATGCTGTCTTTGTAATCGGAAATTAGCGTAAAAACTTTGCACATTTCATCGCAATCTTCAATAGAAAGTTTGTGCCAAGTGCTATTGTCTTTAAAAATATCTAAAACGCTAATTCCCATTGGTGTATCAATAATAAAAGGAATATCTGGAAGACATTCTTCTTTTTTCAATTGCCAAATCAAATACATCATGGTTTGTACACGTTCTACTGCAAAACTTGGAATTACAACGGTTCCTCCTTTGTTGAACGTATTGTTGATGATGGTTTCCAATTCAAATAAAGCATCAGATTGTGGATGAAGGCGATTTCCGTAGGTGCTTTCTAAGAAAACATAATCTGCTTTTTTAGGTTTTTGAGATGGAAACATAAGTACATCATCATCTTGCCCAATATCGCCTGAAAACACTAAAACTTTTCCATCAATCGTTAATTCAATTGAACAAGCTCCTAAAATATGACTAGCATAAAAGAATTTGAATGAAACATCATCATCCAATTTCACATCCAAATCTTTGTCCACAACTCTGAATTTCGGAATTACAGCATCTACTTCAGATTCTGTATATAAAGGTTCGGCTGGGTAGTGTTTTGAGAAATGCTCTTCATTGGCTTTTTTAGCTTCTTCTTCCTGAATTTTTGCACTATCGTATAAAATCAATCGCGAAATTTCTTTCGTTGGTCGGGTGCAAAAAATTTTTCCGTTGAAACCTTCTGCGACCAATTTTGGTAACCAACCACAATGATCTAAATGGCCATGCGTAAGAATAACAAAATCAATCGTTTCAGGTAAAATGGAAAGTGGCTCTCGATTTAATTCACGCAATGATTTTATACCTTGAAACATGCCGCAATCAATCAGAATTCGGAGATTATTGTGTTCGATTAACGTTTTTGAACCTGTTACGGTTCCAGCTCCGCCTAAAAAATGAATTTTCATGATTTTTGGTTTTAATTAGTTAATTGATTGGCTTCTTTCAATACATTTTTGATTCTATTATGACTCAATTCTATAGTTTTTAAATAATCGGAGTGCAGAATTAAATCTTTTACGGTGATACAATCTAAAATAAGCAATTGATCTTTCTCAGCCTTGGTCAAAGTAGTTAAACAAGTTATAGGATAGACTCTATATTTATCTACCAATTCTTTTATGCCATTTTTTTGAGGATAATCCCAACTCAACATATTCAAGCCCGAACATTCTCCAAACTGAATAGCATCTGTGGTAAACTTATTATTGGTTACAATTATACATTTCGATATATTCCGCTTAGCAGAAAATAAATCGTACTTTTTGTCTTTCACATCATTAAATCGAGACAAAATATACATCGGTACTTTTACATCACTTTTTGCATCTTGACCAGAATGAAATTTGCATTCAATCATGGATAGAATATCATTTTTTAAAAGTAAAATATCAATTTCATGAGAAATGCATTTTCCATTAAGCGTTACACCAACTTTTGTCTTAAAACCTTGTTCTTGCATTACTTTTGCCATGAACTTTTCAAAGAAAAAACCAGCTGGACCAAGACCTAACAAAGCGGTTCTTAGATTATAACGAGCAGCATGTACATTGGAAATATTTTTTAATAATTGATAAGCGCGTTTGTAGATTTTTTTTGAAGATATCCCTTCATACATTTCGCTTTCAATTTCTTTTACTATGCTTTCCGCCATAGCTTGGTCGGCTCCTGATTTTCGGAGTGAATTGATTAGTTTTTGTTCGTCGTAGTGAACTAACTCGCCAGAGTATTTTGTAACTTTCATAATCGAATGATTATTCTGTAAAGTTACGAAAATTTACCGAGAAATTTGCTGATAATAAAATGCTGGAATAAAAAGCACTAAAAACAAAGGTTGAATTAAAAATCTTCGGATGTAGAATAACATCAAATAATCTGGTCCTTCCGAAAAATGAAGTAATCCAAAGAAAACTGATATTAAAATTATAAAAAAAAGCAAAAAAAGATAGCTGGAAAAAATCATTAATTTTTTATCGTTAAAGAGGAAACGAATTATAACTAATGATAGAAATGTATTCAAGAAATAACGTAAAAGCAAGTTTCCGAATAGCAAAAAAGAATCATAATCAGGCATTGGTTTGTTTTGATAATCTGATTTAAAAAAGGTCAAAAAAGGATCATAAAACAATTCATTTTCAAATGCTCTTACTAAAATCAAACCTAGTAAAGCGAATACTATTAAGAAAAGTCTTTTCTTATTTTGTAGTATTTTTCTTAACATAGCCCGAAAATTTAGTAATCCATAAAATCCACAAAATAAAAACAACACCATATATAAATAACGGGAAAATGGTACCGTGTAACAACTCTTCTTGACTAGGATAATAATATAAAGCATAGGTTAACAATGCTATCCTAGTTACATTTAATAAATGTATTAAAAGAATCCCTAAAAAAATGTACAAAACCGTTTTATACCATCGGTTTGAAAAAGCAAAAATAAATGCCGCAAACAAAATCATAATGCTAATGGCATTGCAACCTTCAACTACTCTTGCTAAATATTTATGTTTGAAATAAATTTTTATGGAAGCTTCAGAAGCATGTGGTTTATGATAGGCTTCACCATTAAATAAATTTAATAAATTAACTGTTTGATTTGCTACTACTTCAGTAAAATAATCCACTTCCTTTCTTTCTAAATCATATTGATTTAAATAAGTCTTATAAACAAATGCAAAAACCACATAAAAAAGTAAAAACTTAATTAAAAAAGTAAAAAAGGGTTTATATTGACTTATCAAATTTTTCAAAGTATAGATTTTTAACAAAAATATAGATTTTTTTATACTAAGGAATAAATACTTTTGCAAAAAAGAATAACTATGTCATTTGAAGAATTAAAACCAATTGTTTCGAGTATTATTGAAAAAAAAGATGCAACTCGCGACGAAAAACTAAAAGAAATTTGTCAACTTTTAAGCGATAACGTAAGTTATTATGACTGGGTTGGATTTTATTTTGCTAATCATGAAGCTAAAACTTTGCATTTAGGACCATATGTAGGAGCTGAAACTGACCATACGGTAATCCCTTTTGGAAAAGGAATATGCGGACAAGTTGCAGAATCCAATGCTAACTTTGTAGTTCCAGATGTGAAAGCGCAAGACAACTACATTGCTTGTAGTTTTACTGTGAAATCAGAAATCGTGGTTCCTTTATTCGTTAACGGAATTAATATTGGACAAATTGATATCGATTCACATGTATTAGACCCGTTTACAGAAGCAGATGAACGCTTTTTAGAATTTGTTAACGAGCAGGTTGCAAAATTATTTTAAGCAACATATAATCTTTAACTCTTTTTTATACATTTGTCGCGATTATAATCAACACGACACTGACTAATCATGGAATTTAACGTCCCAAGTCTAGAACTTCCTTTCTTCGCTAATTTATTGCTATTATTGGTTTTAGCACGATTTTTTGGCGAAATTATGGAGCGTTTTAAACAACCAGCTATGATTGGAGAAATTTTAGCTGGTGTATTATTAGGACCTACAATTTTAAATTTTATACATCGTACCGAAGAATTAAAAGTAATTTCCGAGTTAGGAGTTTTCTTATTGGTTATTATTGCAGGATTGGAAATTAACTTAGATGAAATCGTAAAATCGATGAAAGGGCGAAATATTATCATTTCAATTTTAGCCTTTTTTATTCCTATAATCTCAGGTTTTTTTGTAGGGAGATATTTTGAACTCGATGTAATGACTACCATTTTTATTGGATTATGTGTTGCTATTACAGCCTTACCTGTAAGTATTCGTATTTTGATGGATTTAGGCAAACTAAATTCACCTGTTGGGCAAAAGATTATTTCTGTTGCTATTTTTGATGATGTTATCGCGTTAACTATTTTAGGAATCCTGTTAGACATCAAAGATGTTGAACAAACATTTTCAAATATAACCCATGCCACTTTGCTGACACTTTTAAAATTAAGTTGTTTCTTAATCTTAGTAATTGCTACCTATCGTGTTATTCGTAACGTGTCAAGAGAAGAAAATTTAATTGAAAATAAGTTAAATAAAATTCTTTCGATATTAAAAGGAAAAGAATCTCTTTTTGCAGTCTTTTTTGTGTTTATATTAATTTTTGCTACCATAACAGAGAGTATTGGATTGCATTTTATCATTGGAGCCTTCTTTGCATCAATGCTAATATCAAAAGAATTAGTTGGCGAAAAACATTTAAATACTTTCCATAATACTACAAATAGTATGGCAATGGGATTCTTAGCTCCTATTTTCTTTGCGGGAATTGGTTTGGAATTTCAGTTTTCATCTATTCAAAATTATCCCTTGTTATTTGCCATTATTGCGGTTTCTTTTTCATCAAAAATTATTGGTGGATATGTTGGTGGGCGTTTTGCTCGCTTAGACCATAAAATCTCACTTGCATTAGGTTTTGGATTAAATGCAAGAGGGATTATGGAATTGGTAATTGCCAACATAGCTTACAAAGCTGGAATCATAAACACGGAAATCTTTTCGATGTTAGTTATTATGGGATTAATCACCACATTAGCAACACCTTTCCTATTAAAAAGAGCATTTGTTTCAATAGACAAATAATTTAAATTGCTTTTCAAAAATAAGTTTAGATTACTTGTGTATTAAAAAAATAAGAGTACCTTTGCAACCGAATTGTTAATAGCAATTCATACATAATAATCATTTAATACAATATTAGCATGTACTTAACTAAAGAAGTTAAATCAGAAATCTTCGCTAAACACGGAGGAAAAGCAGAAAACACAGGATCTGCTGAAGGGCAAATCGCTTTGTTTACATTTAGAATTAACCACTTAACTGGACACTTAAAAGCAAATCGTCATGATTTCAACACAGAGCGTTCGTTAGTGAAATTAGTAGGTAAAAGAAGAAGTCTTCTTGACTACTTAAAAAAGAAAGATATCAACAGATATCGTGAGATTATCAAAGAATTAGGTATTAGAAAATAATCAACTAAAGGGGCTTCGTGCCCCTTTTTGTTTTGTTTATATTGACAGAAAAAGTTTGGTTTTTCATTGGGTTACAAACAACTACACACAACAACAACACAACTGACCCTTTGTTTAATTAAGAATTAAAATTTTATGATTCCAAAAGTATTCCAAGAAGTTATCGATTTAGGTGACGGAAGAAGCATCACAATCGAAACTGGAAAATTAGCCAAACAAGCAGATGGTTCTGTCGTGGTTCGTATGGGCGATGCCATGCTATTAGCTACTGCTGTATCAGCCCGTACTGCCAATCCTGGGGTAGATTTTTTACCCTTAACAGTAGATTACCGCGAAAAATTCGCAGCAGCTGGTCGTTTTCCTGGAGGTTTCTTCAAAAGAGAAGCGCGTCCAAGTGACAGCGAAGTTTTAACTATGAGATTAGTTGACCGTGTATTACGTCCGCTTTTCCCAGACGATTACCATGCTGAAACGCAAGTTATGATTCAATTAATGAGTCATGACGATAATGTTATGCCTGATGCTTTAGCTGGCTTAGCAGCTTCTGCAGCATTAGCAGTTTCTGATATTCCATTTTACAATCTAATTTCTGAAGTACGTGTTGCACGTGTTAACGGAAAATTTGTAATTAATCCAAGCAGAGAAGAATTAGAACAATCAGATATCGATATGATGATTGGTGCTTCTAAAGATTCTGTTGCCATGGTAGAAGGTGAAATGAAAGAGATTTCAGAAGCTGAAATGGTTGAAGCAATTAAGTTTGCTCATGAAGCAATTAAAGTTCAAATTGATGCTCAAGAAAGATTGAGAGCAGCAGTTGGTTCACCAGCTTACAGAGAATACGAGCCAGAAAAAGAAGACGAAAGCGTTTATGCAAAAGTAAAAGCGGCTTCTTACGATAAATATTATGCAATTGCTCAAGAAGCATCTGCAAAAAGCGAAAGAGGAGAAAAATTTGCTGTTGTTAAAGAAGAAGTTAAAGCATTATTCACAGAAGAAGAATATGCAGAAAATCCAGATTTAGCAGAATTAGTAAGCAAATACAACTATAAAGTTCAAAAAACAGCAGTTCGTAACGTAATTTTAGAAAAAGGAATTCGTTTAGACGGTAGAAAAACAACTGACATTCGCCCAATTTGGTGCGAAGTTGATTACTTGCCTTCTGTACACGGTTCATCTATTTTTACTCGTGGGGAAACTCAAGCTTTAGCTACTGTTACATTAGGAACTTCAAGAGAGGCAAATGTAATTGATTCTCCATCAGAACAAGGGGAAGAGAAATTCTATTTACATTACAACTTCCCTCCTTTCTCAACTGGTGAAGCAAAACCTTTAAGAGGAACTTCAAGAAGAGAAGTTGGACATGGTAACTTAGCACAAAGAGCATTAAAAAATATGATTCCTGCTGATTGTCCTTATACAATTCGTGTAGTTTCTGAAGTATTAGAATCTAATGGTTCTTCTTCTATGGCTACTGTTTGTGCTGGAACAATGGCATTAATGGATTCAGGAGTTCAGATGGTAAAACCAGTTTCTGGTATTGCAATGGGATTAATTACTGACGGAGAAAAATTCGCAGTATTATCAGATATCTTAGGAGATGAAGATCACTTAGGAGATATGGGCTTCAAAGTAACAGGAACTGCAGATGGTATTACTGCTTGTCAGATGGATATCAAAATTGATGGTTTACGTTACGATATTATGGAGCAAGCTTTAGGTCAAGCTAGAGAAGGTAGAATGCATATTTTAGGTAAAATCACTGAGACTATTGCACAACCTCGTCCAACAGTTAAACCAAAAGCTCCTAAAATCATTACTAGAACAATTCCTGGAAACTTCATTGGTGCTTTAATTGGGCCAGGTGGAAAAGTAATTCAAGAATTACAAAAAGCTACTGGAACTACTATCGTAATTAACGAAGTTGACGAGCAAGGAGTGGTTGAAATCTTAGGAACTAACCAAGAAGGAATCGATGCGGTATTAGCGAAAATTGATTCTATAATTTTCAAACCAGAAATGGGTGAAGCATACGAAGTTAAAGTAATTAAAATGTTAGATTTTGGGGCTGTAGTAGAATATACTAAAGCACCTGGAAACGAAGTTTTATTACACGTTTCAGAATTAGCTTGGGAAAGAACTGAAAACGTTACTGATGTAGTAAATATGGGAGATGTATTTATGGTAAAATACTTAGGTATTGATCCTAAAACACGAAAAGAAAAAGTGTCAAGAAAAGCACTTTTACCTCGACCTCCTAGAGAAGAGAAACCTATCGAGAAAAAAGATAAACCTCAAGGTTAATTAAGTTAAGTTAATTCATAAAAAGCACCGATTTTAGTTATTAAAATCGGTGCTTTTATTTATAACTAAAAATTCCAACTTCCTGAAACACCGTATTGCAATGACGATCCTCCAAAATTTCCTTCAACTTTAGTATTAAACAAATCATAAGGCGCATATTGATAAGTACAATGCAACCCAAAGCCGTATAACACTACTTTTATTCCTTGACTAACTCCAATTGTATTCAGTGTAGGCTGAAAATTCAAATCTTCATACCGTTCCTCTTCTGGTTTAGAATAATGAAGATATTTCCAACCTATTCCAGTATTTGATTCAATATGGAAATTTTCACTTTTAGACTGAATCAAAAATCTTGTATATCGTAAACCTAAGAAAAAAGCTGATTTACTTCCGTCTAATAGTACCACTTCATCTCCAACAGTATATTCAACATTCTTACCTTTAATAATGCCACTTAATTCTACCCCAAAATCTATAAACTGACGCTTTGCAATTTTTGTTCGCATGTAAAAAGCAGTGGTTATTGAATTCTCATATTTATCCGATAATGCCCCAAGCGGTTGGCCATAGCTAACTTCTAAAATATTTCTTTTAAAAACATCTACTTTTGGGAAAACGATTGTGTCTTGTGCTTGTAATTGAAAAGCAAACAAAACAAATATTAATACCTTATTCATCTTTTATAATTTTAAAAATATACTCTCTTTGAGATGAATTTCCGCCACCTAAAAACAACAACATCCCTTCATTAGTATAGCTTCTTCTTACCATAATTGTATCATTATCATTATTTGGAAACTCAATAGTATACCGAATCATTTGCTTTGTAATAAAGATTATAGGAAAAGAAACCGTCTCATAGTTGAGATAAAAAACAAATCGTTTTCTTTTTCTTTTTCCACTCACTTTAATTACAAATTGCTTTTTAAAATCATCCTGAAATTTAATATACAAATCGTCTTTCAGAAGTTGTAATTCGATAGGCACACTAAAATCGATATTCTTTTTATCCGTAAATTCATTCATAAAACTTCTGGTGAAAAATTGATTACCATATTGGTGTTGAATCGTATCTAATTTGTCATAAAAACGAACCGACATCTGTTTGGGAATTTTTTTATATTCATCTTGCACAATTACATTTTGCACACTACAGGAAACCAAAAAAAACACAAAAACAAATCGCCATTTTCTCTTAAAATATTGATTAATAATTTTTGAATATTGCTTTAGATCTTTCTCCCGAAAAGAAGCTAAACTTTCACTGAATATTTTTTTCATATGTTTAAAATTTATTTGTTATAGGTAACATATGGTATCGCTTTTTAATCATTGGTGTTTGCTTACGCAAACTTGTTGTTAATGGCGATTTCATATGCTATAATTTCAATCCAAAACTATTTCATATTTCACAAAATAAAATGTGATTTATAATAATAATTAATTGTATTTTTGTGAAAATCACAAAAATGACACATCAAGAAATATTACTAAATACAATTAGAAAACAGATATCAAAAAACAATTCGTTGATTGACGAAATAGCCAAAGTATTAGAAATTAGTTATGATGCAGCTTATAGAAGAATATCATTAAAAAGTAAATTTTCAATTGAAGAAACCATTATACTTTGCAGGTTTTATAAAATATCAATGGATGCTGTATTTAGTGGAACAGATCAATTAGTAGTAGAAAAAACAAAAAAAATAAGCACGATATCTGACTTTAGAGATTACTTTAAAAAGACGAATCAAATTATTGAAAAATTTAAACCTGAGGTGACTACAATTTATTACGCCGCTAAAGATATTCCCATGAATTATGCCGTATCAGGAACTTTGTTTTCAAAGTTTAAATTTTTCATTTGGTACAATTTACTTAACAAAGAAGAAATTGCCCGATTTGAGGATTTTATTTTCGAAGAACGTGTTGTTGAAAACAATGATTATTTAAAAATGTTTTTTGAAAAATCTAACAGAATTGAGATTTGGAATGACACAACAATTAACAGTACTTTGCAACAATTAATCTATTTTTTTGAAGCCGGATTAATCCACTATCAAAATGCACTATACATATTAGATGATGTAACAGCCATAATAAAAAATATAGAAAAAAAGTGTGAAACCACTTCAGATAATTTTCAACTTTACTTTAATGAATTATTAATACTAAACAATAGCGCGCTATTTTCTTCACCTGACATCTCGGCTTTTTTTCTTCCTTATAATGCATTAGGATATTATGTAACATCAGATAAAAAAGTTTGTGAAGAGCAACTAGATTACATGAAAAATCAATTAAAAAATTCAAAATCATTGAATTTATCAGGAAAAAAAGACAGAAAAATATTCTTCAATAGAATGCATCAAAAAATAGAATTTTATAGGATAAAAATTGAAAACTATGTAATGGAATAATTTTTTTCAAACTTTTGTAACTTTTTTAAAACTTGTACGTATAACAACTAGAACTTTTAAAAAAGTAAGGAGAAATTTAGATGAGACAACTTAAAATTACGAAGCAGGTTACCAATCGTGAAACTGCTTCCTTAGACAAGTACCTACAAGAAATTGGAAAAGTTGACCTTATTACTGCAGATGAAGAAGTAGAATTAGCACAAAGAATTAAAGCTGGTGATCAAAGAGC
>JACCDV011202612.1_pt1 | contig 10927 bp, 12 predicted proteins | sample 7446131 | NCBI WGS metagenome assembly JACCDV01 (sample SAMN15323448, study PRJNA562643) | freshwater metagenome | isolation source: river surface water | place: USA:Blue River Watershed | collected 2017-08-17
CTTGTGGTGTCACATAATTAGGGTGTTCGCTGACAGGGCGTTCTGGCAGGTCAGTACCTGCAAGCTCTAAATCATCTTCCTTAACAAAACCGCGACTCATATTGGATAAATCCGCTTATTCCCACTCAGTAAATATTTTATTAATTTTCATTTAAAATCAATATTTTATAAAAATTGTGTAACTTTCGTGTAATTAAAATTTTACTGTGAACATGAGCACTTATAATAAAAACAAGGTGTTACATACTAAAACTTACACGCTGTGTAAAAATCGTAACCCTCAATTATACCTCTAAAAGATGTAATCTTCTTCGCTGATATTAGGATCAGATTGAATATTAAAATGCCAGTTTTTGAAGTCTAAAATGTTTTCAGAGTGAGTAAGCGATAGGTTTGAACAATTAAATAGTTCCGACCAATATTTCAGCCTATTTGGGTTTTCATCCTCTCCTATCCACTCGACTACGTGAATTTTTTTACCAGACGAATTTATTTTTATAATTTCATTTAAATGAGTATCAAGCCCTGAATAGCCAAAAACAATTAAACAGTCTGATTCACCTATTGCTTTAGCAAGCCTCTCCCAATACTCACTTAATATATTAGATCTATATATTAGTGATGGCTTATGCTTTATATGACTCAAAACAATGTGAGATTGGTCATCTGGTGTTAAAAAATCACGAGCATAACCAGTAGCTTTATTGTTTCCAACAAATAATGGAGATCCGTGTAAGTGTAAGTACCAGCCGTGTTTAGATATGTTAAATCTATCTAAATATGTAGGTGAGAAACCAGTTGATAAAAATCCATCAATCAATGGACCATAATACCCATCAAGTACTTTTTTGTGGCAGAACGCATCGTATATAAGGTTGTCATAATTTAAAACCGCTACATGTGATTTCGTTTGATTAATATATTTTGCTAATTCGTTTATAAATTCTTGAGGAAGCTCCTTGTTTGATCGATGAAAATACATTCCTACTTCATGGATGTAAGTTTTGAATGCTTTAGATATTTCTCGTGAATTATCGTTAAGCCATTCGACTTCTGGCTTTTCAAATCTTTTTAGAAATTCGGCAGCGTCGATTGCTAAGTGAATATTGTCTAGCATTTCTTCAGATTCCGGATATGAATCATCACCAAAGTTTGGCAGTGCGGATTTAATTAAAGATTTTTGTTTTTTACTGATAGCTTTTGAGCTGTTCCAGACATTTGATAATGCTGCCTTTAAATTAAAGTAATTTGGATCTAAAGCCATTCCTAGGCCATTTCCAAAAATTATTGTAGATCGATTGCTCATTTTTAAACTTATCAGATTTAATTTTTACAATCATAAACTCTCAATATAAAAAAAGCCGCATCTAAGCGGCTTTTTTTATATTGAGACTATCTAAGCTTCCTCTTTAACTTCTTTCTCAGAAGGTGGCTGAGTAACGCTAGCTGGAGCCATGTATCCTTTATCACTTGGTTCCATGCCATAACCAAAAGTAATTCCAAGTTTAGCTCTCATCGCATCTAGCTTTTCTTGAGCTTCATCTACCTTGTTGTCAGGAATGCTCATATTGCTAATGAAACCTAACATTTGATCACCAACTGCCTCAGGTACATTTACTATCTGGTTAATTCTGTATTTTTCACCGCCCATGTTTGTTACAAGCGCAAATTCAAAGCAGGCGGCATCGTTGCTTCTCTTAACAAAGCTAGCTGAAAGCCTTTTAGGTACTTCAACCTCAGGGCCGGAAGCTTTTAATTTCGCAATTAATACTTTTTTATACAAAGATAACTTTCTAGCTACTACCTTTTTGTGATCTTTAGCCGCTTCTTCATTAGCAATAGTATCTTGTATCTTAGTAATGCCTCCGCGACCTTTGATATAACCTGCTAAATCTTTAGCGGCTATTTTTTCAAGGAAAGCTACTTTCATTACACGAGCATAGTTAAATGCTGTTTGACGATCACTAGGGACTACAAAACGAACAACAATGGATTCAATTGCCGCTGTTTCTTGTAAAACAATTGAGTGCTCTTCGCTTAAATGCTCGCGCATTCTTTTCATAATATGGTCACGGTAGGGCGATTCATTTACGGTGAGCATAAAGCCATAGATAGATCCTAAAAGCTCATACAACTCCTCATTACCTTTAACGATAAATTTATCAACATACTTGTCATTTAAGGATCTGAATGTTTTACCTTTAGATAATAGATCATCAATTTGCTTGACCATGTCTGGGGATGGAGTAGGTGACAAATCCATATTAATGTTTGGTGTGAATATCTTAGCTAAATCAAATTCGTCTAAATCGGTGAGGCTGTCCTCATATTGATCAGATTCAACAATTACTCTGCCATTAGCAGGAATAGTAACTTTTGGATTGCTTTGGGTCTGTGTTTCCATTTTAATCTCCTTGTAAAAGTGATAATGATTTCAAGAAATGAAATCGTGAATACATCTTAAAAAAAGAAAATATTAATTTTTCGCTAGTGTTAGGAAAATTAATAAAATATTTGGAGGTGGTCATGATCCCTTGGTACACAGGGCTTTCAAGGCAGTTTTATTCTTCTAAACTTTCAGAAATTCAAGATGCTTGTAAAAGCGATTATCTGTGGTGGATCGCTTTTCTAAGGTTAAGTAAGGACTATTGGTGGATATGTCACGAGCATGGTAAGTGCCTTGATGAGAGGCTAAGGAGTGTTTGGGCAGTTGTTGGCAATATCTATGAATACGACAACTTTCAAAGTTGGTGGATTAGTAAATCCCGAGCCTCATTTGCTGAGCAGACGAGGCCTCCGCAAGTAACTGATGTCTCGGTTTACTCGCAATTCCTAGATTTAAGAGATGAAGGTAGGATGCTAATTGAGATACCTTTTCAGTTAAGTGACGAGCTTATTGTCCAACAGCTATTATCTCTATTAGCCGTTATTCCTAAAGATGTTCGTTTTTACAAAAGTACCGCAAATCAACAGTTAATTAAAATTTCGACAAAGGAAAGAAGGCAACTTCCAATTCTTTACCAAGTGGCTTTATTAGATCGTTTGATTGATTGTGCTAAGTTATGTAATAACGAGCATTCATCTTGGCTTACCAAAATGCGTTTTTACGAGATGGGAATGGCTATTGATATAAGTCCAAGTGCCAAACCCTCTAAATTTGACTCCTCAGCTACTAGATTAGATAAGCAAAATAGGGTGCGGTCATTGGTATCGCAAAAGAAGAAACAGGCAGATAAGATTATTGCGAATGTAGAAGTAGGTAGCTTCCCACTAAAAGCTAAAGTTGAGGTTTGTGCTAGATGGACTAGTCAGCAGAAGCGAGCTTACAAAGAGGCAATTGAAGGTGGTGAATGGATGAGTCAAATCAATATTGAAAATGAATATCGCTTTCTGGGGGCGCAATTAGATTTGCTCGATGATACTAACCGCACCCATGAGCAGGCATTGTCTGTTTTGCGTTCATTTAGTCAAGTTGGCAGGTAATTTAGATTAACTCGACGGCATTGCGCTTCATATCATCATTAACATCAATATATCTTTGGGTTACTGAGATAGATTTGTGGCCCGCTAGGCTTGCTAAAACACGCACACCTACACCTTTGGTCGCTAAGGATGTAATAAACGATCTGCGACCTGAATGGCTTGATGCGTTATTAATGCCTGCTCGCTTATAAGTCCAAAAAAACCACTGACAAAGTGTATTAGGCGTAAAGCCTAGGCGGTTACTTGAATGAAAAAACGGAATTTCAGGATTAAAGATTTTTCTAGTAGCCAAATATTTGACGAATTCATCTCGTAACTTATGCGGAATGAATACAACCCTAGCTTCATTCCCTTTTGTTTGAGAGGCGTTTAAACGAATTTCTTGTTTGATTGAGCCGTCTGTATTCAAAACGTCACCCATCTTAAGGTTTGAGATTTCTCCCACCCTCATGCCAGACCAGAAGCTGGTAAGGATTAAAGCGCGATCTCTAATTGCGTATCTTCGTTTGCTAGTAAATCTTAAGACTTGGTCAATTTCAGCTTGCGTAAGTGTTTTAGCTTGAGCCATTAAATAATCTCCTTCGATAAAGAAAAGAACAAATACAGTATGTTTTCTTATTTATCTAAGGACAACCGACTTTGGCACTAGCGAAGAGACTAGTAAATACAAGCGGTTACAGTGGGGAAGGGCGGCAGGTAAAGAAAATACATATTTTCTTTACCTAATTAATTTAGGTAGAAAAGCCTGTTTAGAGAATTTATTTTGCTTGCTCACTAACTTATAGGAAAGCAAATGAAAAACAATCCCACCCCATTTAGTCAAATTCAACCTAGAAATAGCAACTATATAGATCGAACAGTAAAAATTAACGGTATCGACTTCGAAGAGCAGTTTATCTCCAAGCTCATCGCAGATCACATGAAAAATCCAAATAACACGCAAAAGCCAACTATCACGACCGCTTTTGAAATCTACAAAAAAGAAAGCCCAGCGGCATCGCAAAGGAAATTTCAAATTGACCTAAATAGAAACTTTAATATTTTCTTAACAATTTTTGGGGACATGCCTTTAGAGGATTTAAGACATTGGCATATTGTTCAGCACCGCGACATTTTGATTAGCCAAGGATTAAAGACATCCACAGTTAGAAAGCACGTTGGCATTTTAAATGCGATGTTAAATATGGCTTTTAAACACTTAGATATTGATCGTCTGAGCCCGTTTAGAGGGGTAAGGATTCCGAATGAAGGCTCGGACACAACACCAATGATTGTAGTTACCCCAGAATTACTGCTTAAAGTTAAAGAAAGATTATTAAATCATCGAAGTACACATTGCTTGGTTGCGTTAATTCAATTGAATACAGGCTTAAGATTGTCAGAGCCGATATTCGCAAGACTAGAAGATTGTGTACTTGATCATGAAATCCCACACCTTTGGGTTAGACCTAATGAATTAAGTCAGAGAAAAACCAAATCAAGTATTCGAGCTGTGCCGCTTTATGGCGTATCGCTAGATGCCGCTAGATCTTTGTATGCTTCTGCCCAAAGAAGGGGAAGTAAATGGCTTGTGCCAGAGTATGCGAGATATAGGGGTAACGATAGCTGTTCAGCGATAATTCGAAAGACACTTAAGCAATATAAGTTTAGAAGTCATTTGTTTAGACATGCCTTAATTGACAGACTTAAAGCATGTAATGATATTCCAGTGAGATTGGCTGAGAGTATTACAGGGCACTCTAGCGGTGGATCAGAGTTTAATACCTATGGCACGATTGGATATACACTTGAACAGAAGCTTGAGGTAATTAAGAAGATAGCTGTGTAGAAGTTATTTAAAGTTATTTTTTTCTAAAATTGCTCCAAGTTTAATAACAATATCTCCCTCGGCAACTCTAACGATAAGACCGTTTGAAAAGTGATGGGTGCCTATTGGAGCATAACTCCAATCTATGTATTCACATAAAAAATAAGGCTTGTCTTTTCCATATCCATTTGTGAACTTTACATAGTCATAATTTTTATCTATAAGCCTACTTAATATCCATTGGGTAGGCTTTCTATATTCCAGTTTTTTTTCACCAGAAGACGTTACTTCGAATTGTGGTTTTTTAAGTGTTAGGTAAAGTATTTTCTTTTGAGTTTTCATAGAGCTAAATTATTACTTAAATTTTTTGTATAAAAATACAGATACATATCTGAATATGAACTATACATATTATGTTATAAAATGCTCCATTAGATATGATTTGTACAAATTAATAGTCTTGCCAAATATGAAAGAAAAGATGCGATTTATTGATTTATTTGCTGGTATTGGAGGATTTAGAATAGCTTTGACAGAGCTTGGCCTAGAATGTGCGTTTTCCTCAGAAATCAACCAAGCGGCTAGAAAAGTATATGAAAGAAATTTTGGACATCAGCCTTATGGCGATATCACAAAAATTGATCCATTTGAAATTCCTGATTTTGATATCTTGACTGCTGGCTTTCCTTGTCAACCTTTCAGTCTAAATGGGAAAAAAGAAGGTTTTAAAGACCTTACTAGAGGTACATTATTTTTTAATATTGCTGAAATTTTAAGTGCCAAGAAACCAGAAGTTGTTTTCTTGGAGAATGTGAAAGGGTTAGTTACTCACGAGGGTGGCAAAACTCAACAGACTATTCTAGATACGTTGAGAAATTTAGGTTACTTTCCACATACCGCTGTATTGAATACTTATGACTTTGGAATACCTCAATATAGAGAACGTTGGTATTGTGTTGGATTTCGTCAAGATATTGAATTTGAATTTCCAAAAGGCAATCAAAGAGGAAGTAAGCTCGCTGACATTATGGATCCAGAGCTTAATGATCCTAGATTGGCTTTGTCCAAAGATGAGTTGGATAGAATAGATTTCCATTTCCAAAATCATCATCTAAATCCACGCGTTAAACATGACAATTCGCATTGTAATCCAAAGTCTAAAGCAGGCATTCATGGCATTTATTCGTACTTGAAGCCTGACAATAGTCTGAGGTTTCATATGGGTGATTCAGCTAAAAGTCAGATACAAGATGACTACTATGTTTCGTTAGAAGGTGTGTCACCAACTTTAATTGCTACAAGGGCACCAAAAGTGTGGGATTTAAGAAGACATTTATCTGTTGATGAATGTAAAAGACTACAGGCGTTCCCTGAAAACTACGATTTCTCAGATGTATCTATAAAAGTGGCAAAAAAACAACTTGGTAATGCTGTTACGGTTAAAGTTATAAATGAAATTGGAAAAAATATTCTCAAATATTATAAAGAGAGCAAACCTAGAGCGATTGAAAAAGATAAAGAGCAGTTGATCTTAATTTAAATTTCACGAAGAAGCTTTTTGTAAATTTCTTCTGCTAATTTTTTATTTCTTTTCACTATATGATCATTCATATTTATTGAGAATAAAAATAGCTTTAGTCCATTTTGGCTATCAAACATAAGTTCTATTGGTTCATTTTCTTCTGCTGATGGAAAAACAAGTCCGCCAACTTTTGAGTTGAGTTGATTACAGTAAAAAATTAATTGATATAAATCACTAGTTGAGACAACAGAATCTAGATTGCTTGATTCTGTAGGCTCAAATGATTTGTTTTTAACATCAATAACAGCATCGGCTGTGTTATTTCTAGAATTGTAATTAACTAAAATATCTGGTGAGAATTCTTTTTTTCCTGTTTGAGTCGAGCTTTTCATATACATGAATGTTTTAGGATTTTCCCATTTCAGTATATTTTCATCTAAGTTTTCGTTTAGTGCTTTTCTTACGTATGCTTCAAACAATGTGTTTGTGTTTTCTAAATAAGCCAGCCATTCAATTTCACCATTTGTATATTCCAAGTCTAAATCGAACAATATTCGTATACTTAGATCTATAGCATTCAAATACCAAGGATTCGAACTATTACATCTTTCTATAATATCTTGAGCTTCTGCCCTTAGAAAAGACACATCCGATACGAGGTTTAAATCTCTTAGAATTTGAAATTTTTCCAAATTTATGTCGTATTTGTCTATAAAACATAACTTGGTTAATGCGGCTTTAATTAGCTGGTTAGGTTTAGTATCAACTGTAAAATCATTGTTGATAACAGGTAAACCTTTGTAGGGAAGTGTTTGAGTGCGAAAATCTAAAAAATTTATTTCCCCGACTAACTGATGACTGTATTCTTCAACTACCTTGTAATCGCCAGTTAATCCAAATTGAATTAACTTCTTACAAACATCACAAAAGCTAGTAGATAAGTTTTTAAAGTTAAATGCTTGATCACTATTTGTAAATCCAGTGCCAACTTCACTGTATGACTCCATGTCGTATAGGAAGCATATAATTTGAAAATAAGTGTTTAGTGTGAAAGCTTTATTTCTTGGTATAAGCTTAATTGATATATCTTTGAGTAGCAGTTCGCCTACAATATAATCATCAAAAGAGATGTTGTTGGAGTCAATTCTAAAGGGTAAGGATGGGTTTTTAGATTTTGCCTCTCTGGCAATTTCAATATATTGAGAGTCTAAATTTATTGACCCGCCCTCTGGTAGCTCTTTAATTTGTATCGACATAGTTCTCAAGAGCTCTTATGAAATTTTCATCTTCCAATCTGTTTGGCAATTCATCTCCAAGAACAGCAAATAACTGTTGTAGGTTTCCATGACAGTATTCTTCAACCATTGGTAATATTTTATGGTTGAATAGATTTGCTAACTCTTGATTGCTCCAGTAAGCCTTTGAGTTTTTTTGTTCAGAACTTAACATAAAGAATGTATGGCCAATTGCCAATTCTGCGTTCTTTAAAACTTCATTCAATCTTCGGTTAAGTTTTCTTAAAAAGTCTGTTAATGAGATATTTGACTCAGTTAGACAGCGTTCATTAAGAAGCGCTGGATCAGGTGCGCAGTAAGCAAAACCAAATCTTCTACGAATAGCAAAGTCTACTGCCCCAAGAGAGCGATCAGCTGAATTCATTGTGGCTAGAATGAACAAATTTTCGGGTAATTTAAATGATGTAAGTTTTCCATCTATACGAATCTGAGTTTCATTGTCTCTGTCGAGCAGTTGTATAGTTTCGCCAAATACTTGACCTACATTTGCTCTGTTTATTTCATCTATTATCAGTAGGTGTTTTTCAGATTTATCTTTAATTGATTCGATAATATTTAATAAAATGCCTTTTTCATAGCTAACCTCTGAGCCCCTTACAACATAGCCTCCAATAAAGTCCTGATAGGTATATTTAGGATGAAATTGGATCTTCGTAGAAGAGCCGTTAAAAAATTTCTTTGCTACTTCATTGGCTAAGTATGACTTAGAGGTACCTGGGGGGCCGCTCAAAATTATTTGATGATATTGGGACAAAAGCTGGTTTATCTTTTCAGCATTCATTATTTTTCTCTCAATTGAATTTGATAGTAAAGGGTAGGTTGTAAAACTTTCAGTATCTATTTGGAATTTCCCACTTGGCTTAGAGTCTAGCCATTTGTCTTCAGCGGTAGCAGGTTTTCCAATTAATGACCGTATGTACCTTGAATCGTGAATTTTTGAATCAAAGCTAGGTGATATATCGCTTTTATATGAGAAAAGTGAGTTTATTTCATTTTCGGTAATTTTGAATTCATTAATAAAAATATCAATTAGCTGACGAAGTGACTTTTGTTCTCTAAATTCAGTAAAGCGATTAGCCCATATCGCAAATGAAGCTAGGGGAATCTTATTTGTCCCTAAGTGCTCATTAGCTATTTCATTAATATAATCGTGCTTAAATCTTATGTTTTTTCCATCATAGTCATCCGCAACAATTTTCCTCCATGTTGTTGCGCCACCAAGAATATTATTTTTAATTCTTGATGTAACCCATTTTTTCAATTTTTCAGACGGTGCTTGACCAGCCCAAGATTTCATTTCAAAAGGGGAAATGAAATCATATCGTTCAGGCGATTCTTCTACGGGCGAAAATAAGCCGCTTATTTTATAGGCTGGTAAGTAAGATTTCTCACTAATGTCAGATACTGGCTCAAAAGTGATAGCGTTATATCCCGTTCCTTTCAGTATCAGAAAAGTATGAAGGATAGCGGGGCTTTTAAAAGGTATGCTTGTTAATTCTTTATAGGCGTCTTCGACTGAAGATGTAGAGATGAATATGCCCATAGTTGCCTATAAAATAAATATTATCTTGATAATTAAAAGGTATTAATTCTTTTATAAACCAAGATTAATCTATAGGCAATAATTTTTATAAATTAATTAAATGAATATTAATTTATGGCATCTAATTTTAACGGTTAGGTATTGGCGGCAGATAGTGCTAGAGCAAGCTGCCCAGCTTTAATCTTCTGTCTGGCTTTTTCAGCTTTAATAGCTTTCTGTGTTGTTTTAACTTGATTCTTCATGTTTTGGATGCGAGCCTGATCTGGCGTTAAAGGCTTTTTAGGTTTTATGATGTTTTCGGCAAATTCGTAATAGCGCATGGTAAAGAATCCTTATTGTTTCTATTATTTACCATGCGCTAGTGCCAATTAAACTTTCACTTGTATTGGCAAGCTCACAACATTAGTCAGCCCATACATAGCATTTAATTGACCGCGTGCCGCTAGTGCGTTCATCGCCTGTACTCTAACCTTAGTCGTTTGTGACGAAGTTTTACTAACAGGTACTTTTACCCAGCATTCATAATTATTCAAATTCATATTAATCCCCTTATTTTTTAAAGTTGCTACGAAGTGCGCCACTTACCTGTTCGATTTGACTATCTAGTTCGCCTACTTCAATAGCTTCTTTGACTAGCTCTAATGTACTTATTAAATCTAAGCCACTCTCTACTTGAATGCTGGGTTTGCCCTTAGCAAGCTCAATGATTTTTGCGCCATACCTAATTGAAAAGCAAATTGACCCATTCTCAGCGTTAAACCACCATGGGCGAACAGTCTTAGGCAGGCTAACTGTCTCGCTTTGACCTGTTTCAGCGTTCTTCACTGTTTTAGTTTTCTTAAGATCAAACGGCTCATTGAGGAATAATGATTTAGCTAGTTGGATCTGTTCCCATAACTTACTGCTTAATTTATAGCGTCGTTTCACTACATCTGGCATGTGTTGAGGCTTAACGGCTGTTACTAACTTCAATTGACTTAATGTGCTCATGCTTAAATCTCCTTATTAATGTTTAAGAGCACAGTTAAATTAAACTCGAGAATTTGGTCTGGGCAACCGAAATCTGCCAGTCCTCAACATTTTGGTTAAATCAATTTCACCAAAATCGTCGTTTTTACCCCTAAAAAATTATTGTTTCAGTTTCCCTGAGATAAATACTTTTGCCGAGTCGCTTTGAGTTACTGCCGAGTGATGTCGCTGAAATAAGAAAAAACGAGTTGAGTTGGTTGCTACTGAGTACAAATGGATAACTCTCTAGTAACTCAGGCAACAGCAAC
>JACCDV010143965.1_pt1 | contig 10926 bp, 12 predicted proteins | sample 7446131 | NCBI WGS metagenome assembly JACCDV01 (sample SAMN15323448, study PRJNA562643) | freshwater metagenome | isolation source: river surface water | place: USA:Blue River Watershed | collected 2017-08-17
TTGCCCGACTCTCGCTACCGCGTCACCCTAGAAAACGGTCACTCCCTGATCGCATACACCGCCGGCAAAATGCGCCTGCACCGCATTCGCATCATCGAAGGCGACAAGGTCACGGTTGAACTGTCGCCTTACGACATGAACAAAGCCCGCGTGACATTCCGTCACATCGAAGGCAAGGCCCCAGGCGGCCCCGCCGTCAAGCGTCGTTTCTAAACGGACCGTGTTAGGTCAATTGGCGTGTATCTGCCCCCGCAGTTCAAAGCCAAAGATGAGGCCCATGCGCTCGCTCTCATGCGGGCGCATCCATTGGCAAGCCTCATCAGTGTGGACGACGATGGTTTTCCTTGCGTCACACACATCCCCCTTCACTTAAGCAATCTCGATGGCCAGCATGTGTTGCTCGGTCACTGCGCCAAAGCCAATCCGCATTGGCGCCACTTGCAAGCGCGCCCACAAGCTTTGGTGACGTTCATGGGCCCACAGGCCTATATGTCGCCCAAGGTGTACCCAGACCTCACGCGTGTGCCCACTTGGAGTTACTTGGCGGTGCATGCCAAGGTGGAAGCCACTTTGGTGGAAGATCCCCAAGCCAAAGACCGTTTGCTCAAACAACTCATTGGCGACCACGAGCCACCCTATGCCAAGCAATGGCGAGGTTTGGCCGAGGATTACCAATCCAAAATGCTCAGTGCCATCGTGGCGTTTGAGTTGCGCATCACCGACTTGCAATGCAAGCTCAAACTCAACCAACACCGGCCTGAATCCCACGTGGCCATGCATGCGGCGTACGCGCAAGGCACGCCCGATGAACAAGCGCTGGCTGAATGGATGGTCAAACTTGGCATGGTTGAGCCATGACGCATTCGCCCGAAGACATTGGCTTCATGCAGCTGGCCTTGCGCCAAGCGCAAGCTGCCGCAGAGGCTGGTGAAGTTCCGGTTGGTGCTGTGGTAGTCAGGGCAGGGCAGGTGATTGCTTCTGGTCACAACGCGCCTTTGCACCACAACGATCCTACGGCCCATGCCGAAGTCAACGCCATGCGTGCGGCAGCCCAAACACTGGGCAACTACAGATTGGATGACTGCACCTTATATGTGACCCTAGAACCTTGTGCCATGTGCAGCGGTGCAGCTTTGCATGCACGTTTCAAGCGGGTGGTGTATGGCGCGACAGAGCCCAAGACAGGCGCTGCAGGTTCGGTGCTGAATGTGTTTGCAAACGAACAACTCAACCACCAAACTCAGATCACGGGTGGTGTGTTGGCAAATGAATGCGCGCTGGTGTTGCAAGGTTTTTTTGAAGCACGCCGTGTGCAGCAACAGCTCGTCAAAGTGCCTTTGCGTGAAGATGCTTTGCGTACCTCAGATAGCACATTGACGGGGTTGGATTTGCCCTTGACGCTGTCGCATCACACGGCTGATTTATCCGCTTTGAACGGCTTGCGTTTGCATTGGTTTGACAACCGCCAAGACGCACAAGTGGCTCCGCATGTGTATTTGCACGGCATTGATGGTTGGAGTGCGCAATATCTTCCTGAGCTACTTTCTGAAGCGCCTGTGATTGCTTTGGATTTGCCCGGTTTCGGCTTGTCCGATAAGCCCAAAAAAGTAGCAGCACATCGCATTGCATGGCATGCCCAAGTGCTGCGCGAGTTTTTAGCCTGTGTGCAACCTGCGCCCGTGGCTTTGCATGCGCCGCGTGTGATGGCCCCGTTGTTGACCCAGCTGGCTTTGCCAATCCATTGGGTTGAGCCACCCGAGTTGTCCGCAGCGTTGCGCAATGCGCCTTACCCAGACCGAGGGCATTTTGCGGGCCCTCGTGCGTTGAGCACTTTGTTGGCTTCGCCTGAAGCTCAATAACGCGCTGCATTTGCCACGACAATGTGGGCATGGCTCACATTTACATCTATTCCCCCAGTGGCGCGGTACGCGACAAAGCAGCTTTCAAACGTGGCGTGGCGCGTCTGAAACAACTCGGGCATGAGGTTGAGTTGGATGCCGATGCACTCAGCTGTCACACCCGTTTTGCCGGAGATGACGCCACCCGTTTGGCCGCCATTCACCGTGCTGCCGACAGCGGCGCAGATGTGGCGCTCATTTCTCGTGGTGGCTATGGCTTGACGCGCATTTTGCCGAGCATCAAATACAAAACGGTTGCCAAAGCCATTGCCAAAGGTATCCAGTTCGTTGGTTTGAGCGATTTCACCGCATTCCAAAACGCCATGCTGGCTAAAACAGGGGCGGTCACATGGGCTGGTCCCGCATTGGGCGAAGATTTTGGTGCAGCACAGCCAGACGACATCATGGAAGCTTGCTTTGACGACATGGTCAGCGGGCAGGGCGAGGGCGCGGGTTGGCAACTCTCCAAAGCCTGTGCCGCTGCCAACGACAAACGTCGCCCTGGCGTATGGGCCCACGATGCGGTGCTTTGGGGTGGTAATTTGGCAGTGTTGGTGTCGTTGCTCGGGACGCCCTATTTCCCACAGATTAAAAACGGTGTGTTGTTTTTGGAAGATGTGGGTGAACATCCGTACCGCATTGAACGCATGGTCACGCAGCTTTTGCACGCGGGCGTGTTGGCGCAACAAAAAGCTGTTGTGTTGGGTCAATTCAGCAATTACAAACTCACACCGCACGACAAAGGCTTCAAACTTCAAAGCGTGGTTGATTGGTTGCGCACGCAAATCAAAGCACCGGTGCTGACCGATCTTCCGTTCGGCCATGTGGCCACCAAGTTGTGTTTGCCTGTGGGGCAAAAGATCGATTTGGTGGTTGAGGATCGTGATGCATTGCTGCTTTGGGCGCATACGGATCATTGATTTGAAACATTCATAGTTTAATACGATGTATATTATGTAAAGTTAAAGAAATGACACAAGCCGCTTGGTTACGCCATTCTCGTTCTCTCTTTCTCTTGTGCTGTCTTGCCTGGTCGTTTGTTTGTTCAGCCCAGAACGTGATCCATCATGGCCCGACACTGGATGTTCAAGTTCAGCGTGGCGATGAGCGCTTGCCTTTGGCTTTGGTTCATCGTTTGCGTCAAGGTGATCGATTGATCGTCACGCCCGACACCGCCACTTTGACCAAAGATGGATGGGTTTTATTGCTAGCCCAAGTGTCACCGACTGGCAACCAAGTGACTTCAAAGCATTTTGAAGTCAGCCAACTTACCTCTCCAGCCGAGTTAGAAATCACGGCCGATAACCAAGTGGCGGTCATCATGCTTGCGCCACAGCTGCGCAATTTATTTGGTCTCTATACAAGCCTGAGTGAGTCAGCGTCGTTGCTCAATGACGTTTTACGCGGTGATCCACAGCGCTTTTATGAACTACAGAAAGTGGATCAAATCAACCAAGCGATTCAAGCCATTAGCCAAGGTTTGGTCAGGCGAATGGCTGGCAATAAGTCACAAGCGTCCATCCAGGCGGCCAGAGATTTGGCTGCGAAATTTGGCGTTCGCACGATTGATTCAGAGTGCTTACGCAATGACGTGGTGAACACCGAATGTGTGGCTACGCAAATTGTCATCAACAAAGATTTCTCTTTGCCGTCTACGAACGATCTGAACGCGATGCTTGGTAATAAAAAGGCCGTTGATTTCAATAGCTTTTTGTTGTCTAACTTGCGGATGTTCTCCGAGGCTAGTGACTACCTGAGCAACAAGTATCGAGACAGCTACGATTTTGCCCCCACGTTTGGTCGTCGCCAGCTAGGCACAGCCAAGGTTGATCTTTATTCGATTGCACGTTTCCGTAAAGGCAATATCAAAACAGCCTATATCTATGTGCCATCGTGGTTCAGCGGTGATGCTCCGGCATTCCAAACCATAGCTAAAGCCCAGACTTGTTTTAACCGTGGACAACTTCAGCTTCAATTGCACGGCAAATTGCCGCTGGTGAACTATTGGCACGATTGGCACATGGATGTCAGTGATGCCCAAACTGGCAAGGATTTAGGCCATGCCACGGGCTTGGTTTTCGATCCAGACACCGCGCGCTTAAGTTTTGAGCCAATACAGTTTGATGAGACGAGTTATCCCAAGAATCACGAAGTCCGAGTCGATGTAAGGGCTCGGTTCGGTTTTGACTCGCTCGCCATCAAGCCGGTGCAGATGCGTCTGCCTAACAAAGACGCAGATCAATGGCAGCATGTCATGGATGGGCAAAACAATTTGATTTCTGGCGAGCAAGCACAACTTGTCGTTCCTGATTCTGCGTTGGCCGCTTGCCTTGACACTATTTCGCTCGAGTTTGCAGATGGACAGCTGCTTCGTAGCACCCAATCTACACCTGCCATATTGGATGTGGATCTCAGCGACAAGCAGCCATCTGATTTGAAAGTCAGCATCCAACAAACAGGTGCAAGTCCCCTCACCTTTACCTTGCGCGTGTTGCAGCCTCGTGCACGAATCACTCGCGTTGAGCATGCACAAGCTGAAAACAGCCTCATGGTCACAGGCACACGACTTGAGCGTGTGGATCGCATAGAAGTTGGTAAAGTTGTGTGCACGGCGGATGGCGCGCTGACGCACCCGACGCAGCCAAACACAAGAGTCCTATCTTGCGATGGCGATATCCGTGACAACGCCAAACTGCCGGATCAAGTCAGTGTGTGGCATCGTCACAATGAGCCTGGCGTATTGCGCATTGCCTTAAGCAAATCAGCGATCCAACCTCGCTTCACGATTTCAGACAAAGCCCCCAATGCCATCGTGGTAAGCCCATCGACCAAGGCACTTCTTTGGGACTTGTCTCCTACAGGTTCTTACATGAGCGAAGACTCAGGCCTGAATCTGTTGCTACAAGCACAAGCCCCTTATGCCTTGGTGCGTGGCACTTATGTGCTGCAACTGCGTTTTAAGAACGATCCGCAAACTGAAGTGAAACCCATCCAAGCATCATTGATTGCAGACTTTGCACACAACGAGTTGCGCACACGCAATCCCGTGAGTTTTACGCAAGCTGAACTACCTAGTGTGGTCAATCCGCTGGAGTACCGCATTTCGCATCAGCCCTCTGGATTGAGCAATGAGTGGCAAAACCTGCCACGGCAAGTGCTTTGGCTACCCGAGTTGCAAGGCGCTGCATGCTCGCCGAATGGGGATGGTATTTGGGTGCACGGGAAACGACTCGACTTGATCGATGCTGTGCGCATGGGCACAGATGGCGATTTTCAGAGTGCTCAATTGGTGTCTTGTTCAAAAGGCCTGTGCCTAAATCTGCCTACTTCAGCCGCAGACTCGCAGCTGACAGTGCGTTTGCGTTGGGTGGATGACCGCTTGTTTCAGCCGAACATTCCAAATATCAAGCAGGCTTGCCCGAGCCTATCAGCCAACTGATTTGGCTATTCTTTGATCGGGTTTTGGATGTACCAAGACTCGATGAATGCGCGGATGTAAAACGCGCTTTGCGCGTGGTCTTTGCTCACGGCTATATCTAATGCAGAGGCATTGCCATGGTTAACCAAGGTTGGATCCGCACCCTCCTCCAGCAATAATTTCACAGCCAATGGCGATGTGGAGAAGGCGGCCATCATCAATGGGGTAGTTCCGTTGGCTGACTCGCTGTCGATGTATGCGTCGTTTTCAAGGAGCAAGCGCATCATGTCGCGGTGCCCTTTGGTCGCGGCGTAATGGAGCGGTGTCCAGCCCGCACGGTTCACGTCTGCACCTCGGGCGATCAAGACTTTGGCAAGTTCCAATCGATTCTGGATGGCTGCCAGCATCAAGGGTGTTTCGCCCAGTTGATTTTGAACATTCACATTGGTTTGAGGATGATTAGCCAAGATCATCGCGGATTTTGGGGCCTCAGATTGAAGCGCTACCAACAGTCCAGCATCGCCTTTTTCATTGGGTGTATTGGGGTCAAATCCTCGTGCGAGCAATTTTTCAATGGTGGTGGGTTGGTCAAATGTTACGGCAGCGATAAAGTCGTCATACGAGCCTGCATTTGATAAAGAATATCCAATGAAAACATATAGATATAAAAAATACTTAAAGTATTTTTTCATTTTAAAACAGCGCTGAAAAGTTGGTCAAAGTTGCGACTGGTCGCTTCAGCCACGGCCTCAACGGTCATGCCTTTGATTTCGGCAATTTGCTGGGCTACAAATGGCACATAAGACGGATTGTTGGTCTTGCCTCGATGTGGAACAGGTGCCAAGTAGGGGCTATCGGTCTCGATCAAGATGCGGTCCATCGGCACAAATGCGGCCACATCACGCAGATCTTGGGCATTTTTGAAGGTCAAGATGCCAGAAAACGAGATGTAAAGGCCAAGATCTAGGCCAGCGCGGGCCACTTCAGCGGTTTCGGTGAAGCAATGAAACACGCCCCCAGCACTGCCTGCTGAGCCATCTTCGCCCTGTTCTTTCAATATCGCCAAGGTGTCTGCCGATGAACTGCGGGTATGAATGACCAAAGGCAGCTGGGTTTGCTGGGCGGCTTGGATGTGGATGCGAAAGCGCTCGCGTTGCCATTCCATATCGACCACAGTGCGCTCGCCTAAGCGGTAATAGTCGAGCCCAGTCTCGCCAATGCCAACGACTTTGGGCAGTTTGGCGCGGCTTAAGAGGTCGTCGAGCGTGGGTTCTTGCACGCCTTCGTTGTCAGGGTGCACCCCCACGGTGGCCCAGAAATTGTCGAATTGGGTGGCCAAGCCATGTACTTCAGGAAAACGCTCCAGCGTGGTGCTAATGACCAAGGCTCGTGTCACTTGGGCTTTGGCCATGTCGTCGCGGATGGCGTGGATGTTTTCAACCAGCTCTGGAAAATTCAGGTGGCAATGGGAATCGGTGAACATGGTTTTTTTAATCTCTGGCGCGCAAAGCGGTTTGTGCACGCGCCACCAAGGCTTCAAACATCAAGCCCGCGTTGTAGGGGTGTTCGGACGTGCGAGCGGCGTCCATCAGGTCTTTGGACCACTGAGTCAGCGAGCCCACAGTGCCAGCCTCTGGCAAATCGGTTGGCAAAAAGAAGCGGGGGTCACCGCCCGTGCGCAAGGCCAACAAGTCGTGGCAAAGCTTTTGCAGCGTGGCGATGGCCTGTGAGGGCGTGGCATCAGATACCGCATTCACGTCGCCGTGCATCACAGCTTTGGGCAGAGCGGCCCAGTGTGCTGCTTTCAGACCTGCATTGGCGAGTTCAAGTGCATCCTCGGGGCGGCCGCCTGCTGCACGCAGCAACACTGCGGCCTCGGCTGCCGCAATGCCTTGGCTTTGCAGCCAACTCAGGGCCTCAGCCTCGGTGGGCCAAACCATGGTGTGGGTTTGGCAGCGACTCCGAATGGTGGGCAGCAGCTGATGCGCGGCCTCACTCGCCAGTACAAAGCGGCATTCGCCTGGCGGCTCTTCAAGGGTTTTGAGGATGGTGTTGGCCGTCACGTGGTTCATGCGTTCGGCGGGGTACACAAATACCACTTTGGTGGCGCCGCCAGAGCGGGTTTGCTGGCTAAAAGCCACCATGTCGCGGGCGGCTTCGACACGAATTTCTTTGCTGGGCTTGCGCTTTTTGTCGTCGAGGTCTTTTTGGGTTTTTTCGTCCAAAGGCCAGCTCAGCTCAAGCGACAGGGTCTCGGGCATCAAGGTGCATAGGTCGGCATGCGTGCGTACATCCACTGCATGGCAACTGCGGCATTGGTGGCAAGCACCCTGCTTGGTCGGGGCTTCGCACAGCCAAGCGCGGGCCAGCTCAAGGCCAAGCGTGTATTGGCCCAAGCCCGAGGGGCCTTGCAACAGCCACGCATGGCCGCGACGCTCGAGCAGCGCGGTGAGCTGACCTTGAATCCAAGGGCTCAACACCGGACGTTGGGTGTTTGGGCTGTCGCTCATGCGTGGCTTGCTTCAGCAGGGTTCAACCAGCCACGCTGCACAAAGTGCTGCTGCAGTTGCTGCCACACGGCATCACGGGTTTGGGCTGCATCCAGACGCACAAAGCGTTGGGCGTCTGCATCGGCACGTGCGGCGTAGCCGTTGGAGACTTGCTGGAAAAACGCCACAGGTTGTGCTTCAAAACGGTCCGGCACGCGAGCGCTGGCCAAACGTTCTGCGGCAATGGCAGGGTCAAGTTCAAACCACACGGTCACATCGGGCTGACGCAAGCCCTCTGCCCTGCCCTGCACCCATTGTTCGAGTTGTTGCAACACGGCCAAATCAAAACCACGGCCACCGCCCTGGTAGGCAAAAGTGGCGTCCGTAAAGCGATCGCAGAGCACCACATCGCCACGGGCCAAGGCGGGTTCAATCACTTGGTTCAGATGGTCTCTACGTGCAGCAAACACCAGCAGCGCTTCTGTGAGTGGGTCCATCGCATCGTGCAGCACCAGCGCGCGCAGCTTTTCCGCCAATGGCGTGCCGCCAGGCTCGCGGGTGAGCGTGACTTGGCGGCCTTGCGCTTTGAATGCCGCAGCCAAACCCTCGATGTGCGTGGACTTACCCGCGCCGTCGATGCCTTCAAAACTGATGAACAGACCTGTATGTGTCATAGCCCGCTATTTTGCCTGTTCGGCATCACTGCCCTGCGCCTGAAGCTTTGCGCTGGTAGCGGTTGACGGCAGCATTGTGTTCCTCCAGCGTGGCGCTGAAGTAGCTGCTGCCATCACCCTTAGCCACAAAGTACAGCGCATTGCTGGGGGCTGGCTGCACGGCAGCCTTGAGGGCGTTGCGCCCAGGCATGGCGATGGGCGTGGGCGGCAAGCCTTTGCGGGTGTAAGTATTCCAAGGGTGGTCGGTGCGCAAGTCGGCGCGGCGTAGGTTGCCATCAAAGTCGTCGAACATGCCGTAAATCACCGTGGGGTCGGTTTGCAAAGGCATGCCCAGCCCTAAACGGTTGTGGAAGACGCGACTGATGGTGGTGCGATCACTCTCGCGGCCGGTTTCTTTTTCAACGATGCTGGCCAAAATCAAGGCCTCATCGATGGTTTTGATTTGAATGTCCGGCTGGCGTTGGCCCCATGCAGCGGCCAATTGTTTGGTCATGGCGTTGGCGGCACGTTGCATCACATGCAGCTCAGATGTGCCTTTGCCGTAGGTGTAGGTGTCAGGGAAAAACCTGCCTTCGGGAGCCACGCCGGGCATGCCCAGCTGGGTCATGATTTGTTCGTCGCTCAAGTCTTTGGTGTCGTGCTTGAGCCCGTCGGCCTTGGAGAGTGCTGTACGGAATTGGCGGAAGGTCCAACCGTCAATGAGGCTGACAGCTTTGAGGCTTTCTTCACCACGTGTGAGCTTGCGCAGCAAATCAAGTGCGGTGTCTCCCTGTGCGATTTCATAGCTCCCAGCACGCAAGGCACGAGATTGGCCACTCAGTCTGAAAAACAAAAAAACAGCGTCACTGTTAACGTCAATGCCCGCTTGGGTGACTGCTTTGGCGATCCCGCGAACGGGCGTTTGTGGCTCGATGGATAAATCAACAGTCTCACCGCGCATCGGCAATGGGCGCAATACCCAGTATGCCGAGACCGCTAAAAATGCGATTGAAAACGCGATGAAGAACCAAATAATTCGCTTGAGCACAACACTGCATCCTTTGTCCGTTGCGCTCCATAGGCTTGGTTCGCCTAAAAATTATATCGACCGAGTCACAAAGCACCTGTTAATCCACAACCAAGGCTGCAGCCGCACCAAACGCCACAGCACTGATGGGCAGTGCCCATGGGTTACTTTCTGGCTTTTGACTCTCAATCACAGCGGGTAAGTTTTCAAATTCAGGGGCCTTGCGCGCATCAATGATGCGTGGATGAGCAAACTCTTTTTGCAATGCCTTGGTCATTGGCACCAAGGGGCCTAGTGCAACACGCTTGACAACAGCGTGCCCTTTTTGGCTCAGCAACTCCGAAACCTCTTTCAGATTGCCATCAGTCCAATCAGACTTGAACTTCTTGAGCGCTCGCTGCGTCAACCACTTGCTCGAATGGCGATGAATGCGTGGAGGACATCCAACCAAAACCCATTGCGCAGGTTGTGTATCTTCGAGCAAGGGAAGCACTTGGTTCATCGCATGCACTTTGTCGTTGATATAGATGACATAGGTTTCCATGATGATCTCCTTGAGTTAACGGGCTTGCGGTTCTGTCATTTCGAGGCTGTCGGATGTGTTTTGGGCAGTCTCACGTTTGCGATGCAGCCAACTCATGCCCAAGATCAGAGACATGAACACAAAATGCACACTCCAGCGCGCTGCTTCTTGAGGCCACAGTGAGCCGTCAAAGAAAGCTTGGAGTAAAGACTCATTGACGACCATTTGTGCAGCGGTGAACGCCAAGACTGCGCCGCCAATCGGAATGATGATGGGCCACTGGGTCACTAACTTAAGAACCAGCTGACTGCCCAACACAACAATCGGGATGCTGATCATCAGGCCCAAAGCGACCAATTCAAACGAGCCATTAGAGGCACCGGCAACGCCCAACACGTTGTCAATACCCATCAATGCATCGGCAATCACAATGGTTTTCATGGCGCCCCAAAACGTCACTGCGCCGACATCGTTGTGTTGCTCGTCCTCGTCATTGGTGATGAGCTTGTAGGCAATCCATAGCAAGCCCAATCCGCCCACCAACATCAGGCCTGGAATCTGAAGCAACCAAACCACAGCGAATGTCATCAATGAGCGAACGGCGATGGCTCCGACCGTTCCCCAGAGGATGGCCTTCTTTTGCAAATTGGGAGGGAGTTTTCTTGCTGCTAGGGCAATGACGATGGCGTTGTCACCCGCCAAAACTAAGTCAATCAAAATGATGGCCAGCAGCGCCGACCACCATGGAATAGAAAAGAGTTCCATCGCAAAACCTCAATAAATCGATCGATGCTTTTCGCGCACGAAAAGCCAGGGATCGAAGGTCTTGCTTAGCTTGTAATAAATCAGTTATGTGCCCAACCAGCCGGAAGCCTAGGCTTCGTCATGACGACGGGTTGATCAAGACATGCGGCAAAA